>Ga0065703_1000101_pt1 | contig 31750 bp, 29 predicted proteins | sample SwiRhicommunBV21_FD_59090 | JGI IMG/M metagenome (GOLD analysis project Ga0065703, IMG submission 59090) | Switchgrass rhizosphere microbial communities from Buena Vista Grasslands Wildlife Area, Michigan, USA - BV2.1 v1 | ecosystem: Host-associated > Plants > Roots > Rhizosphere > Soil ...
GGGGGTTTTTTCAAAATCAATTCAGCCTATTAAAGACGGACTAATGCAATAATTTGTTCAACCAACTCATCTACATTTTCAGTAGTAATGCTAGTATCAGTACCTTCAGCTACAGTAGTCAAAACAGTTACGCCAGTTTGACGGAGCAAAGCAACTTGTTCTTCCGTTAAATCAACTTTAGCAATAGCAACTACGCCTTGCTGAATTAACGAACTTTCGATGACTTGAGCTTGCTCGAGTGCTTTTGCAGAAACTTGAACTGCTGCTGGCTTTTGGCCTAAACGTGCAGCACGGTCTTCAGCAGTAACAGGATTACTATGCGCAGTCCACTCTACCGCAGACTCAACCATACCCGCACCAACCGTTACATTGCTTAAACGATCAATGAAAATAAATGAACCTGTGTATCGTGAATCTTGATATTGATCAAATACGACTGGCGCATCAAACTCAACAACAACATCCGCAATCGCATTTAATTCAAGCTCTTCAACCTGAATATGCTCAAGCGTATTCACATTCACACGATAGTGAATATTAGTCACTTTGGCAGGAACAGTCTGTGTACCAATCTTAACGTTGTACAACTTACCCTTCACTAGCGGATGTTCATTCATCCACACCACTGAAGCACGAACACTGCGTGAAATTAATGGCTGTTCGCCAGCACGTACTAATACATTGCCTCGGCTAATATCAATTTCATCATTCAACGTTAATGTTACAGCTTGACCTGCTACAGCCTGCTCAAGGTTTCCATCAAAAGTAACGATTTCTTTAACTGTTGAACGCTTACCTGATGGTAATGCAACAATCTCATCGCCAACGTTGATTTCACCTAAAGCAACAGTACCAGCAAAACCACGGAAATCTAGGTTTGGACGGTTCACATATTGAACAGGGAAACGGAATTCGTGTTTGTTTGATTCGCGACTAATTTCCACAGATTCAAGAATGCTCATCAAGGTTTGACCCTTGTACCAAGCTGTATGCTCAGAAGCATTTACCACGTTATCGCCATTTAAAGCAGAAATCGGTACAAACTGAATATTGGCTGGACGACGATCACCCAATTGGTTTACGAAAGCATCATATTCAACCTGAATTTCGTTAAAACGCTCTTCAGAGAACTCAACTAAATCCATTTTATTAATGGCAACAACAATATTCTTAATACCAAGTAAACTTGCAATAAAAGTATGACGACGTGTTTGTGTTTGCACACCATAACGCGCATCAATCAAAATAATTGCAAGATCAGCGGTTGATGCACCTGTTGCCATGTTACGGGTATATTGCTCATGTCCTGGGGTATCAGCAATAATAAACTTACGCTTTTCAGTTGAGAAATAGCGGTAAGCCACATCAATGGTAATACCTTGCTCACGCTCAGCTTGTAAACCATCTACAAGTAATGCCAAGTCTGGTGCATCGCCCGTGGTTCCAACTTTTTTACTATCACGCGTTACAGCTTGTAATTGATCTTCATAAATCAATTTTGAGTCGTAGAGTAAACGTCCAATTAAAGTACTTTTACCATCATCTACGTTACCGCAAGTCAAAAAGCGCAGAAGGTCTTTTTGTTCATGTTGCTTCAAATAGGCCAAGATATCTTGACTGATTAATTCTGATTGATGAGACATTGCTCAAACTCCACAAATTTAGAAATTGTCTTAGAAATAGCCTTCTTGCTTTTTCTTTTCCATTGAGCCTGCTTCATCATGGTCAATCATACGACCTTGACGCTCAGAACTAGTGGCTAAAAGCATCTCTTGGATAATTTCAGGTAACGTATCCGCTTCAGACTCAACTGCACCAGTTAATGGATAACAGCCAAGCGTACGGAAACGTACAGACTTCATCTGTGGAATTTCACCTTCTTTTAAACGCATACGCTCATCATCAACCATGATTAACGTACCGCTACGCTCTACTACCGGACGAACAGCAGAGAAATAAAGAGGAACGATTTGAATATTTTCTAAATAGATATATTGCCAGATATCCAACTCAGTCCAGTTAGATAAAGGGAATACACGAATACTTTCACCTTTGTTCACTTTACCATTGTAAAGATTCCAAAGTTCAGGACGCTGGTTTTTAGGGTCCCAACGGTGTTTACTATCACGGAATGAATAAACACGCTCTTTCGCACGTGATTTTTCTTCATCACGGCGTGCGCCACCAAAAGCAGCATCAAATTGATATTTATCCAAAGCCTGTTTCAAAGCTTGGGTTTTCATAATATCTGTGTATTTTGAGCTACCGTGATCAAATGGATTGATTCCAGCTTCGCGACCTTCTTTGTTTTGATGAACGATTAAATCAAAGCCATGCGTTTTTGCCATGTTATCGCGAAATGAAATCATCTCTTTAAATTTCCACCCAGTATCTACATGTAATAATGGGAATGGAAGTTTAGCTGGGTAAAACGCTTTTAACGCAAGATGAAGCATTACCGCAGAGTCTTTACCAATTGAGTAAAGCATGACCGGATTTTCAAATTCAGCAGCAACTTCACGGATAATATGAATGCTTTCAGCTTCAAGTTGCTTGAGATGTGTGAGTCTTGATTCAGTCATGAACACGTCCTTCTCTATCCATTTTGCCCATAAAATCTAGAAGTGGTATTAAACCACCACGTAGAAGACCATGTGGAGGAACGAGTGCCATAACAACTCCAATTTTTCGTGATAAATAATCCAACCACAAGCCTTTATATGGCTTATAGCATTAGTTATGCATTATAGTGATTTAAAACCGATTCCTTTTGCTTGTTTTTTCTATATTGATATTCGATTTCATCATATACATATAATATGCTGATTCACTTGCACAACTTTGCAATCGTAGCTTGTGCAGCCAACTTAAGCAAATCATGATCTACTCTTTAGATTTCTCTAAAAACCATAAAAAAAGAGAAGCCTTAATAGCTTCTCTTTTCTAAAACATGATCTAATCTTAGAAACCGAACATTTTACGTTCTAATGGAATTTCAATCCCAATCGATGCGCCTGCATCATTACCTCCTAGATCAGAATCACTTACCCAGCCATTAATTTTTAATGGAAGATCAGGTTTAAGGTAATGCGTCCAAGTTAAATCAAGCGCTTTAATTTCATCGTCTTTAGGGAATGCTTTATTGATTGCCAAGTTAGATTGGTTCACTTTAACCACCATAGCACGCCCACTTAAACGGTTCATGACATCAAAGCGAATATCACCACCTACTGAATACATTTGTCCATCACCACCCATTGCATGACCTAATGGGAAACCATGTTGGTAATAGCCATCTGTATATTGGTGGTGACTATATGAAATTCCTCTTACATCACCATTAGTACGCGTATCAGCCCATTCAGCATAGAGTTGATAAGGCATATTATTAACTATTGAAGAATAATCTGCGCCAGCCAAATACATTTTTTTAGATGGCAAACCACCTGCCTCATCTTCCCCTACATATTGCCCGTAAAAACTAACTGGAATATTAAACAAGGGTTGCAATTGCAAACGAGCATCAAAACCTGCTAACTGATTAGATGCATTATCTTCGCCTACACAACTATTTTCAGTACAACCATTATCTTTACCAATAATTGCATTCCAATAAGCTTTGAAACTATCTGGCTGACCATCTCCACCAATTTGAATCGCTCTCGAAGCACCAAGCTCTAAAGCAGAGAATGGTTGTGCAGTTAAACGCATACCTATTAATTTTGCATTAGGTACTGCTTTATAGTCATCTAATTGACCAGCAAAAGCTTGATATTGCCACGGCCCAATCCAAGATAACCATTTACTCTCAAAAGCATTTTGCACAGCACGTTGTGCGGTTACACCATAAACTGGACGACTAGCATCACCACGAATTAAGCTTCCATCATGTCCAGGACCCCACCATGTTGGAATTTGACCAGCAACTACCCACTGATTCCAAAGTTTACCTGCAACATATGAGCCTTCAACATTCACATCTTGCCCATTATCAATTTGTGNGTCTTTTTCTGCATTTACTCGGATTTTTGCATCCCAGTTTTCACCACCTGCATTAAACTCTAAAGAACCTTGATATTGAGCTTTTTGGTTATCACCGAATGCTTGTGGAATATTTTTGCTATCGGTTTCAGCAAAAGCACCCACTTTAACTGTATTGTTATCTGCTTTTAATGCATTAAGAACTGAATTAATAACTTTTTGTTGAGCTGGATGCGTCACTTGTGCTTGAGACAGCGCTCTCTGGATTTCATCACCACTTAACGGCCAAGTTGAGGTGCTAATCTTGATAACACCTTGTTGATTCAACCAATTTAAGTCTGTACGTAAGTCCTCATTATTTAGCACTAAACCTTGTGCAAAAATAGCGGATGAAGCAGTTGCCAATATTGCAATCGAAAGTGTTTTTCTTAGAAACATGCCAGCACAATTCTCAAAGTTATTTATGAACAACACCTTAAATTTTTTATCACAACTTTGCAATTGTTAAACTGTGCAATTACATTTTTTAACGCTATTTTAAGATTAGTGTAGATAGGTAAGTTTTTGAGATATAAAAGTAATAAAAAAAAGCAGTATAAATACTGCCTTTTTTGCGTTTAGAAGATTAACCTTCTTTACGACGCATGTGTGGGAATAAAATTACATCACGAATACTTGGTGCATCGGCAAATAACATGACCAAACGGTCAATACCAATACCCTCACCCGCTGTAGGTGGTAAACCATACTCAAGCGCTTCAACGAACTCTGCATCGTAATGCATTGCTTCATCATCACCAGCATCTTTCTCTGCAACTTGAGCTTGGAAACGCTCAGCCTGATCAATTGGATCGTTTAACTCGCTGAAACCATTTGCCAATTCACGACCACCGATGAAAAACTCAAAACGATCAGTAACATGTGGATTGTCATCATTACGACGAGCGAGCGGAGATGTTTCAGCTGGGTATTCAGTAATAAATGTTGGCTGACGAAGTTTAGTTTCAACTGTTTCTTCAAATACGATAGTTTGAAGCTTACCTAAACCAAAACCAGGCTTAACTTGTTCTTTTAATTCTTCACGAATAAATTGAGCAAGAAACTCACGGTCACCAACATTTTCAGGCGTAAACTGTGGGTTATTCTCTAAAATCGCATCAAACATAGAGATTTTCTTGAACGGCCCTTTGAAGCTAAACACTTCACCTTGGTAAGGCACATCAGTTGTACCTAAAATATCTAAAGCCAACTTTTCAAGCATGTTTTCAGTTAATTGCATCAAGTCTTTATAATCAGCGTAGGCTTGATAAAACTCGATCATCGTAAATTCAGGGTTATGACGTGTTGAAACACCTTCATTACGGAAGTTACGGTTAATCTCAAACACACGCTCAAAACCACCAACAACCAAACGCTTTAAGTAAAGCTCAGGTGCAATACGCAAGAATAATGGCATATCCAAAGCATTGTGATGTGTTTCGAACGGACGTGCAGATGCGCCACCCGGAATCACATGCATCATTGGCGTTTCAACTTCCATGAAACGTTCATTGTTTAAAAATGCTCGAATTCCAGCAACAACTTTGGCGCGGATTTCAAAAGTTTTACGTGTTTCTTCATTCACAATTAAGTCAAGGTAACGTTTACGATACTTAACTTCTGTGTCATTTAAGCCATGGAATTTATCTGGTAACGGGCGAAGCGATTTCGTTAAAAGCTCAAAACCTTCAAGGTGAACATACAAGTCACCTTTTCCTGAGCGTCCGATATAACCTTCAGCAGCAATAATGTCACCAAGATCTAAACCTTTAATGGTCTCAAGAATATCTTTTGGTAAGCCTTTACGGTCGACATATAACTGAATACGGCCTGTCATATCTTGAATAACCATGAAAGATCCACGGTTTAACATGACACGACCAGCAATTTTTACATAGACATGCTCAGCGCTTTCAATTTGTTCTTTCGACTGATCTTTAAATTGTTCTTGTAGGTCAGCAGCGTAGTGTTCACGCTTAAACGTATTCGGCCAAGGACTCTTTCCAGTTTCCTTCGCAACATCTTGGATTTGCTTTAATTTGGCATGACGCTGTGCAATTAAATCGTTTTCGGAAATAGTTGGTTCAGAAGTCGATTGATCGTTTTGTTGCGTCATCTCTGCCTCGATTAAGTAAAAATTAAGTGCTATATCTTAACAGATTGCGGGAGTTTTTCGAATGATTTCAATCAAACAAAAATGAAAAAAGACAATTTTATAGACCCAAACAATACTTTTTAAAGGCAAAATGACTTAGACCAATCGCTAAGATCATTTTTTAAAGCATTTAGTAAAATATAAAAAAATCCAAATAACCTCGATATTCAAAAGGCCCTATTTACCTTTTATTTTATCAATGAGATTGTGTAGTGAATAATGAAAATTCTATTTTTACATGGCTTGGATTCTTCTCGTGAATCGACAAAGTTCCATGCCATTTTACATCCTGAAAAATTTTGTATTGACGTCGATTATCGTAATTTAAGTTATGCATCTGTTGAGTACTTTTACCATCAGGTTATTCAGACGATCAAACCAGATTTATTGGTAGGACATAGCATTGGAGGCTATTGGGCGCTAAAAACTGCTGCTCAACATAAATTAGCTGTTATTGTGGCGAATCCAAGTCTTACACCTAACTTTCGGACTGACTATCCTCAACTTTCTGAAGATGAACTCACTCTCTCTAACCCTAAAATGGCTTATTTAGAGTTAGGAGATGAGCAACTTGATATGTATCAGGTTCAAGAAAAACTTGCCCCTTATATGAAGATTGAAACTTTTGAAGGTGGGCATCATCGTTTGGCCTATCCTTCACGACTTAATGATCTCATTATGAAAATTTATAAAAAATATTTGGCTTAGATTTATATAGTTTGATTTTTGAAAAAACGGTTTTATACGTAAATAAACGAAGCTCTATTTTGCTTCTGCCATTTTTTTTTACCACCTCAAAACCTTGAACAAAGCCACTTTTCAACATGCCCATATATTCAGGTAAGGTGGCCAATTCAACTTTTAGAGTGGTTATATTATCTTTTTTGGATTAAAAAATATTTTTCTAAGGAACCACTCCACCCTTTAACCTCTTCACTTTCTAAATCTTCCTTACCCTCCTTAATCATTCCTAAATGTTTAAAAATCAATATTTCCGGTTTTTGCATTTGTTCAATCGTTGAAACCATCCCATTTCCTTCGCCGTCAAGAAAATAAGTTTTACCACCTATTTGCCAATCGGTACGCATGGAGGAATCCGGCGCAAAGAATTTCGTCCATGCGTTATATGTCTCGCTATTCCAAAGTATGTCCCATACTTTTTCTATAGGTGCCTCAATTTCTACTTCATATACTAAATTTTCCATATTTCACTTCCCTGATTTATACCGTCTTAATGACAGCAAATTTTAATTTTGGGTTTTAATAATGACATTCTGTCGCATCATAGTTTGTTGTTATTTAGCTTTCGTATGAGATGAATCTTTTAAATTATGAGATGCTCTTTATTTCAAGATATTTTCATCAATAAAATTAAGTCTAAAATTAACTGTAAGAATGCATTAGTTATTATTAGTTTATGGCGAAGTTTTGCCTAAATAACCACTTATTTGTCCTAACCTGCCATTCATCTTTGCTTACGAATGATTAAAACTCCGTTATTTACTTTACTTTGAATGTAGAACTGCGTAAAAATTTAGATATCCGATCAAAGGCACATTGGTTATTATTGACCGGATCGTAGTTACATTATTAATAGATGGAATAGTTTTACTGAAAGGCAGCTTTGAGCAAACTTATCAGTGCGGAGAGTCTCATGAAAAAATATCAATGTATCGTTTGTGGATGGATTTATGACGAAGCGGAAGGTTGGCCACAAGACGGCATTGCAGCTGGAACAAAATGGGAAGATATTCCAGATGACTGGACTTGCCCTGATTGCGGCGTTTCAAAAGCTGACTTCGAAATGATCGAAATCTAAGAGCGTAAAGTAAAAGGCCATGATTGACATGGTCTTTTTTACGAATATTACTAATCACCGTATTAAATAAATAATTCTAACTCTGGAGAAAAAAATGCATCCTATCGTCATTATCGGATCAGGCATGGCGGGTTATACCTTAGCACGTGAGTTCCGTAAGCTTAGCCCAGAGCAAGAACTTGTGATGATTTGTGCGGATGATGCAGTGAACTATGCAAAGCCAACATTATCAAATGCATTTGCAGGTAAAAAAGCACCTGAACAAATTCCTTTAGGCGATGCGACAAAAATGGGTACTCAACTCAATATGCGTATTGAGCCTTTTACTTTTGTGAAAGAAATTTTAGCTGAACGTCATGAGCTTGTTCTTGAAAAAGATGGTGTAACTTCACAACAACCCTATTCAAAATTGATTTTAGCCGTGGGTGCTAACCCAATTCGCCTTGCAATTGCAGGTGATGGTAGCGATGACATTCATGTTGTGAACTCACTCATTGATTACCGCGCTTTTCGTGAAAATCTAGCTCAGCGTAAAGATAAACGTGTTGTTATTTTGGGTGCAGGTTTAATTGGTTGTGAATTTGCCAACGACTTACTTCATAGTGAATATGACATCACTGTCATTGATTTAGCACCGCAACCATTAGGTCGTTTACTTCCATCACATATTGCTTCTGCTTTCCAACAAAATCTTGAGGAAGCTGGAGTAAAATTTGCACTCGGAACAACTGTTGAAAAAGTTAGCAAAATTAATAATGGCGAAGATTATGCGATAACACTCGCAAACGGACAAACACTGATTGCGGACATTGTTCTTTCTGCAATTGGCCTACAGCCAAATATTTCACTTGCTCAAAGTGCAGATATTCAAACAAGCCGTGGAATTATTACCAATGGTTTACTGGAAACAAATCAAGCAGACATCTATGCAATTGGGGATTGTGCAGAGGTAAATGGTACTTTACTTCCATATGTAATGCCGATTATGCAACAAGCTCGTGCCCTCGCAAAAACACTCAGTGGACAACAAACTACCGTTCATTACCCTGCAATGCCAGTTGCAGTAAAAACGCCAGCTGCTCCACTTACAGTTTTGCCAGCTCCGGTTGATGCGGAAGTGAACTGGGAAACAGAAGAATTCGACGATGGTATGCTTGCCAAAGCAATTGACAATGAAGGAACATTGCGTGGTTTTGTATTGCTAGGTGCAACCGCAGGTAAACAACGCTTAACTTTGACAAAGCTTGTTCCAGATCTTATTCCAGCCCAAGCATAAGGTTTGTATCAGGAATACTCACTTGGAGAGTATTCCTTTAAGGAATGAATAACATGAATAGCGCCTTACAGTTTAACATTTCACCGTACACATCTTTCATGCAAGAAACCAAAGTCAACTTAGGCAATGGAATTGAGTTACATGTAGAAGTAGGTGGAAAACCAGAACATCCAACCATTTTGCTGATTATGGGTCTTGGTGCCCAAATGCTTTTTTGGCCAGATTTCTTCTGTAAATCGCTGATTGATCAAGGATTTCGTGTTATTCGTTTTGATAACCGTGATATTGGCCTTTCTTCAAAAGTACGTCATGAAGGTAAACGGTTAAATACTGTCAAATTAATGGGCCGCTTTGCACTGGGGCTAACTAATCAGGGTGCACCTTATACTCTGCATGATATGGCAGACGATGTATCTATGCTCATTGATCGTTTAGGCGTGAACAAAGCGCATGTGATTGGTGCATCAATGGGTGGGATGATTGCTCAAATTCTTGCAGCAAAATATCCAGAAAAGGTTGAAAAATTAGGGCTCATGTTTACAAGCAATAACCAGTCTTTTTTACCACCACCTTTTCCGAAACAACTTTTGAGTTTAATTGGCAAACCCGAGTCACGTGACGAAGAAGGTATTGTTAATCATAGTTTAAAACTATTTCAACTAATTGGTTCACCTGGTTATATCAACCAGATTGAAGCAATACAAACTGCGCGTAAGCTTTATCAACGTAGCTACTATCCTGCTGGTGTACTTCAGCAGTTTTTAGCAATATTATGTACAGGCTCCTTACTACAACTGGACCGTGAAATTAAGCAACCCGCTTTAGTCTTACATGGCTCTCGCGATCGCTTACTTCCCCCTAGCCACGGTAAGGCTGTAGCAAAAGCAATTTCCGGTGCTAAGTTTGAATTAATTGATGGAATGGGGCATGATATCCCTGCACATTTTATTCCACAGCTTAGCGGTTTATTTGCGCATCATTTTAAATCATCAGACTAGGACACTATGGCTGCATTACCCTCACTAAGACAGCTATCATATTTAGTTACGTTGTCGGAAACTTTGCATTTTACTGAAGCAGCACGCCGCTCTTTTGTCACTCAATCGACGTTATCAGGCGGCATCATGGAGCTTGAACGGTTATTAGGTGGCGTTCTGGTAGAACGTGATCGTCAGAATGTGCGTTTAACACCTTTAGGTGAACAAGTCGTTGCTCGTGCCCGTGTACTACTAGCAGATGCTCAAGATTTAATGCGTTTGAGCCGTGAAATGAGTGAGCCGTTAACGGGTGATTTGCATTTGGGTGTTATTCCAACCATTGCACCTTTTATCCTGACACGCTTACTTAATGAAGTGCATCAGCAGCTACCTAAAATTCAGCTACATTTGCATGAAGCACAAAGTGAAAAAATTGTAGAGCGCCTAGAACACGGTAATCTAGATATGATCGTTCTTGCTCTACCGTTTGACACCAGAGGTCTAAAAGTCGCTGAAATTTCGAAAGAAAATTTGTACCTTGTATGTAGTAAACAAGATACGAATGCTCTTCAAGCAAACTCTCTAGATGATCTTGATTTATCAAGACTAATCTTGCTTGAGGAAGGCCACTGTTTACGTGACCACGTTTTGAGTGCGTGCCCTATCGGCGAGCGTAAAAACGACAACCGTTTAAAAGCAAGCTCTTTACCAACGTTAGTTGAAATGGTTTCTTCTGATTTAGGCTTTACGCTTTTACCAGAAATTGCAATTGAAAATAGTATGATCAAGTTTAATGATCAAATTACTGCAAAACCAATTGAAGATGCGCCGAGCCGTACTTTAGCGCTAGTGACTCGTAAAAGTACACCATTGCAAAGTGAGTTCGATGTATTACTGCAAATTATGCAGAAAATCACGACAAGAAGAATACATGAATAAAAAAAGGAGTCTTCGGACTCCTTTTTATTTTATTGAGGTGTCAAGGATGCCCACTTAAACACCCAAGCAGATGGCATATTCAAACTATTATCAGCGATAATTTTTTCTCTAATAATTTGTGCTATGGCATAGTCATTTGCAGGGTCTACCATAACTCGTATTCCTTTAGTGGTTGCACTGGTTACAACCTTGTACCCTTTCGCTTCTAACCGTGACTGAATCGTACTTGCCTTATTTTGATTAGCCGCTAATGCAACTTGTACCATCCATTTCTTTTCACCATTTTCCAAAATTTCTTTAGCGATCGCTGCATCAAGCTGCTTTTTATTGTCAAAATTTTTCTTTTCTTCTACTTTCTTTGTGTGAACATCTTCAATTTTCTTTGGGGCTAATAACTCATCTTGTTTCTGTTTTCTTTTTTGGATGACTATTGTTTTATTTTTCTCCCCACCTTTTTTCGCTTTATCATTAGAAGGATTTACAAAATAAGGATATATTGCTTGATCATCAAATCTTTGAAATACGATGATATCCCCATAACACTTCTGATCTGCATAGGCGGTCACTGGCATTATCCCCAAAAGTATTTTAATAAGTAAACTTCTAATAAAGCATTGCATCTTATTCATTTACCAAAGTTAAGTATATTTAATGCGCCGTATTAAAGTAGATTTTTTGTGATTTGTATATTTTTAAAATTCAATGTTTTATGTAAAAAATCACATATTTTAAAAACATATTGCAGTGCTTCAAATTATTGTCGTTTATCGAGCAACCATTTAGAAAAACTAACTAAATTACTTTGAATTTCAGTTAATTAAAAAAGCCGACAAAATGTCGGCTTTTATTTAATCTTGAGAGTTCATTATTTAATGATTTCCAATAATGCCCTTTGAGCATTATGCAACTTTTCACCCTCAGCTGGCTCAGCACGGATCCAAGTACCGTCACCTTGTAACAGCCATGCTTGTTGATTATCTTGTAAGTAGTTCACCAAACCTTGTTGATAAATACGTTTTTTCAACGCAGGGTCTTCAACAGGGAAACACGCTTCAACACGATTAAATAAATTACGGTCCATCCAGTCTGCACTTGAACAGTAAATACGTGCATCACCATTATTACTAAAGTAATAAACGCGCGTATGCTCAAGGAAACGTCCTACAATTGAACGCACTCGAATATTCTCTGATAAGTTAGGTAAACCTGGACGTAAACAGCAAATCGAACGGATAATCAGGTCAATCTGAACACCCGCCTGAGAAGCTTCGTACAATTTATTGATTAACTGAACTTCGGTTAACGCATTTACTTTAACAATGATTTGAGCTTTACGTCCTGCTTTAGCATTGGCAATTTCTTCATCAATAAAGTTAATAAGCTGAGCATGTAAGGTAAAAGGTGCATGTAATAGCTTTTTCAATTTTGCCATTTTGCCCATGCCAGTCAGTTCTTGGAATATACGGTGTACATCTTCACACAGATCTTTATCTGTGGTCATGAGACCATAATCTGTATAAATTCGAGCATTCATCGCATGGTAGTTACCTGTTCCTAAATGAACGTAACGCACCAATTTGTTATTTTCACGGCGTACCACCATGATCATTTTGGCGTGAGTTTTATAACCGACTATGCCGTAAACAACGACTGCCCCAGCCTCTTGTAAAACGTTCGCTACTTCAATGTTGGATTCTTCATCAAAGCGAGCACGTAACTCAATGACTGCAATAACCTCTTTTCCATTTCGAGCAGCTTCAGCCAAAATTTGCACAATTTCAGAATTAGCACCACTACGATATAGCGTCTGTTTGATTGCTAAGACTTGCGGATCACGTGCAGATTCGCGTAGCAATTGAATAACTGGCGCAAAAGACTCAAACGGATGATGCAGTAAAATATCCTGTTTTTGCATTGCCGAGAAAATACTTTCGGTCTTTTTAAACACTTTAGGCACAACTGGCGTATGCGAGTCATAACGCAAATGAGGGCGTTTAAAATTTGAAACCAGACGAGCTAAGTTTACCGGACCATCAACTTTGTATAATTGCTCATCGGTTAAATCGAACTCTTCCAGTAAGTACTCATAAATATGTTGTGGACAATTATGGGTTACTTCCAAGCGAACGGCTCGACCAAAACGACGAGAACTTAATTCACCTTTTAATGCTTTAGCTAAGTCTTCAACATCTTCATTCAATGCCAAGTCTGCATTACGTGTAACGCGGAATTGGTAACATCCTGTTGCTGTCATTCCTGGGAATAAATCAGACACATGCTCATGGATAATTGCCGATAACATTACATGATGTTCTTTACCACCCGTTAATTCATCTGGTAGTCGCACAACGCGAGGCAATGAACGTGGTGCTGGCACAACAGCCAAATCAATTTGACGACCAAAAGCATCCTTACCTTCAAGAGTAATAATGAAGTTTAGGCTTTTATTCACAAGGCGAGGAAATGGATGTGCTGGATCTAAGCTAATTGGTGTTAATACAGGCGCAACTTGTTCCTGAAAATATTTTTTTACCCAAGCAGACTGGGCTGGAGTTAACTCACCACGACGTAAGAAGCAAATATCTTCTTCACGTAGCTTAGGTAAGATTTCCTCATTTAAAATACGATATTGACGCTCAATCGCAGCATGAGCAGTTTCAGAGATTTTTTGTAAGACCTGTCTTGGCGTAAGACCATCTGGGCTACGACTCTCATTGCCTAGAGAAAATTGCTCCATCACTCCGGCAACACGAATTTCAAAGAACTCATCGAGATTACGTGAAAAAATGAGTAAGAAATTCATTCGCTCAAGTAATGGATGTAAAGGGTCTACCGCTTGTTCCAATACACGCAAATGGAAGTCAAGAATAGACAATTCACGATTGATATAACGGTCATTATAACTATATTCTATTGGGGTCGTTGTTGGTGTAATCGCTGTATTCATGTCTAACTCAATTCTCTATCCAGCCAAAATCTCTATAAACCAGTATGCTGCAAAAATATGACAATTTGGTAAAAACTAAAAAATTAACACATCTTTAAAACAGCATTATTCAGGAATCTGGGTGCTATTCATATAACGTAAAATAACGCGTTTTCTATATTGTAGTTTATGATCGTTGCGGTGATCTTGATAATATTTCGGATCAGGCAATAATGCGGCTAAGAAAGCAGCTTGTTCACGCGTTAGGCTTTTAGCACTTTTACCATAATAATGTTGAGCGGCTGCTTCAATACCATACAGATTTTTGCCGAATTCAACTGAGTTCATATACACCTCAAGAATTCGACGTTTTGACCACATGCGCTCCATCATCCAAGTCGCGACTGTTTCTTGACCTTTACGAATAAACGAACGCTTATTGTATAAAAACAGATTTTTTGCCAATTGCTGAGAGACTGTAGAACCGCCAGCAACAACTTCACCCTCTTCATTATTTCGTTCAAGGGCAAAACGAATACCCTGCCAGTCAAAACCATGATGATGGATAAATTTTGCGTCTTCACCCGCTAAAATTGCATGTTTGAAATTGTCGCTAATATCATCATAATCAAGCCACTTATGAATGATTGGCTCGGATGTGTCAGACCAATAATCTATTCGCATGAACATAGTCGTATCCACTTCATGTGTCCGCCACCAGACCAAACTTGAAAAAATCCAAAGTTGAATAAGGAGAATCGCCCCAATAAAAATTAACAACACGCGAACAATAAAAGCTTTCATGTTCGTCCTGATCTCCTGTATTCAACTTTTTTCATGTTAAGCTGTAAAGCATGTTCATATATAACAAAAGCATAGCATGACTCAATATCAGCCTCCGCACATTAATCGTAAACTCAATGTACAAAATTGGTGGCTGACTGCCCTACTCATCGCAATCAATGTAGGTTTGTTTGTCTGGCAAATTATATCTGGTGTCGATATTAGTGACCCAACCATGAAAGATGCTATTCATTGGGGTGCTGATTTTACACCACTTACTTTTTCTGGGCAGCCCGAACGTTTATTTACCAGCATGTTTTTTCATTTTGGTTTAGTTCATCTCATGCTTAACATGTGGGCCTTGTATATTTTCGGTAATGTTGCTGAGTCACTATTTGGTCGCTTCTATTTTATTGGAATGTACTTACTCGCTGGCTTATTCGGTAGCCTTTTAAGTAGCTATATGACGATTCAAAATGGACATGAATTGCTGCAACATTTTGACCAGAGCTTGCTTCCTCATGTCAGTGCAGGTGCTTCGGGTGCTGTGATGGGATTAGGTGCTGCGTTAACAGTGCTTTCTTTATTTCCACCGCTACCTCATCAAGCCTACATACTCGATAAAAAAGCATTATTAATGATTATGGCAATCAACCTTATTTTTGGTTTTGTCGCAACGGGAATTAATAATGCCGCGCATATTGGCGGCATGATTATTGGGGCATTTCTTGCGCTGATGTGGTACTTAAGTTATGTCAGCAAATTTAAAAATACGCTCAAACTTCTAGGATTATTAGGAGCAGTTGTAATTACAGGTGGTTTTTATATGTACTGTGTACAACTCAACTCACCTTTACTTCCTTTATGGCATGAAATCATCATCCAGAATCCTGACATTATTCCTTAAGCTACAGCTGGTTTAGTTCTCTTAAGCTTTGTAAAGGTGGTAAGTTGCAAAGATAGCCTAGTCGATAACGGCCTATCAGGGCACAAACCAGCATCATGCCAACTGGTAAAATCAGCCATATTTCAACATGCCACTGTAGTGCCATATTCATTTTATAGCTTGCAATAGCACTAATCACTTCTGCAAAACAGCAGGCAACTATGCCTGCTAACAATCCTAAAAATCCAACTTCAAGACTGAGCATCTGCTTCATTTTATTCTTAGACAATCCAAATGAACGTAACAAAGCAACTTCACGGCGTCGCTCATCCATTAATAAGTTTAAGCATGCAATCAGTACTAGAACCCCAGAGAAACCCACTAAAGCCGCCAGCACGGTCACAATTTTCACTAACACATTCATTAAACGCTTTACTTCATCTAAAATTCGATCGACGTCAATAAATACCGTATTCGAAAATTGCTGAATGATATTGATCATTTTTGGCTGATCTTGCTTAGGCACATAAAAACTGCCTAAATAACTTCCAGCATTTTCATCTAAAGTTTTCGGTGAAAAAATAAAGAAAAAGTTAGGACTAAAACTTTCCCATTCTACACTTCGAAAATTAACAACTTTGGCCTGTAAATTGCCTTCCGGCAAACTAAAGGTAAGCTTATCTCCAATTTGAATACCAAGGCTTTCAGCCGTTTTGTTTTCAACAGAAACTTGCCCTACACCATTAAAAGTGGCTTGTCCTTTTGTAATGGCATTGTCATTCGGTAATTGATTAGACTGAGTTAAATTTAACTCACGACGTAAAGAATTATTTTGTTTTATGGCTTCTTCAGAAAAAGGTACCTCATTTTTTGCTAGCAATCGGCCACGGATATTTGGATATAACGGCGTGCTCTGCCAACCATTTTGTTTCAACTGTTGTTCAAAAGCTTTTAAGTCGAATGGTGGTAAACCATAAACAAATTGATTAGGCGTTCCTTCGGGAAGTTGTTGCTGCCAACGCTCTAATAAATCAGTTCTTAATACACTGAGTACTGTAATAAGGCTTAATCCTAAAGCTAGAGCAGTAATCTGTAATGCACTTTGGGAAGGAGAACGAATATAAAAAGACAAACGATTTTTCATCTTTTTTAGGCTACGAAGCAATAACCAGACAGCGGTGTAAAGCAAAATACAAAGAACGATAATCGCAGCCAAAACCATAATGCTGAGCATCAAGTTTTCACTTAACACCAAACTAAAAACGATCAGGCTACTAATGCCAGCAAAAAACATAAAAAATAGTGATTTTCGAGATTTTGCTTGTTCACGAATAACACGAATTGGAGGTGTATTTAAAAGCTCCCAAATGCTTGGCAAAATAAATCCAAGCAAAACAATCACGCTCGTAAAAATGGCGATTGGTAAAGGCCCAAGCAAAAGTGGTATTACCGAAAAATTTAATTCCAATTGAGGTATCAATTGCAACATGAGTTGAAGCAGGCCATAGCCCAATATCAGCCCCAATAGGCTTCCTATAACAATCGAAATCGCACTAACAACACAAAGTAATCCAATATATGCCAATAAAATTTGGAATTTACTTCCCCCTAAACACCGGATGAGCGCAATGTGATCTTGGTTTTGTTGAACATATCGTTGGCTCGTTAAAGCGATGGCAATACCACACAATAAAATCGTTAAAATATTGGCCAATTGCAAAAAGGTATCAAGGTTTTCAAGTGGACGTAATAATCTGCTATTCGACTCACTTGCATCGCGTAACCGTAAACCCGCTGTTTCGTCTAGATCTTTAGTGGTTTGATGTTGTTGTTTAAACTGCTTAGCAAAAGTCTGTACCTGTTCGGGTTTACCCGCCATTAATAAACGATAGTCAATTCTACTGCCTGTCTGAATTGCATGAGTTTTAGCAATATCAGCTTGATTGATAATAACTGTGGGAGAAAAGCCAGAGAAACCTAACTCTTGATTTGAATCACGTACAATCACACCACTAAAACGAAATGTACCATCCGCAATAGAAACAGCATCACCCAGTTTTACTTTTAATAAATCTGCCGCCCTTTGGCTTAACCACACCTCACCCGACTGAATCCCTTGCGTAGTTGGTTTAATTTCAAGCTGGCCTCTTAGTGGAAATAAAGGCTCTATCGCTTTCACGTTGACCATGACAAACTGATCTTGTGTATGGGCCATAGAACTAAACATAGTGACATTGGTTTGCTTGAAACCAAGCTGCTCTGCTCTTTTTTTCCATGACTGTTCTATCGGTTCGTTATTCGACAGAACTAAATCAGCACCCAACATTTGCGAGGCTTGTAAACTGACAGCATTTTTAACTTGGTCATTGCTAAACTTCAGAGCGGTTGTGGCACTAATCGCAAGTGAAAGAGCAATAATGAGTAGATATAGACCACCCGTGCGGAAACTTTGAAGTAAAAGTGGTTTGAGAAGATTACGCATCATTTAACCACCCTGTACTGTCTTTAATCGGCCATCATCTAACTCAACATGGCGCTGACAAAGGCTTGCTAAGTTACGGTCGTGTGTAACCAAAATAAGGGTTGTCCCTAACTCTCGATTTAAATCAAAAAGCAGATTTTCAATTTCTTGAGCTGTTTGACCATCTAGGTTTCCGGTCGGTTCATCTGCAAAAATAATTTGTGGTTCTGCAATGAGCGCCCTCGCAATTGCCACACGTTGCTGTTCTCCTCCAGACAGGACCTTAGGCGTTTGTTCCACTTGACGGCCAAGTCCCACTCGATGCAACCAATCTAACGCTTTTTTCTCTGCGGTTTTATAATCGAAATCTTTACGTAACCGTAAAGGCAACATCACATTTTCAAGCGCACTCAACTGAGGTAAAAGCTGAAAAGACTGAAATACGAAACCAATATGCTGCATTCTAATTTGAGCGCGTTGTTCTTCGGTTAACTCATGTACTGCCTGACCACATAGCCACACTTCTCCTTCAGACGGTTGATCTAAAGTCGCTAGAATTCCTAGTAAGGTTGATTTACCTGAGCCGGAACGTCCCGTAATTGCTACCTGTTCGCCTTCAAAAATCTCTAAATCGATATCTTTTAAAATCGTAAACTGATTTTGGTTAATCTGAATAGTTTGTGTAACTTGATGGGCAGCAATGATGGGTTGTGGCATGATGTGAAAAGTCCTATGTATTCAGAATCAGGGTCGAAGTACAAATGTATAAATCTTTTTTGATTGGTTCTAAAAGCATCATGCTCATCTCATTAAGTATGCTGCCCATGCTTGTATCGGCGAAAACTATTTTAATTTTAGGAGATAGTATTAGTGCCGGTTACGGAATTGATCCCAAACAAGGTTGGGTACAATTACTGCAAAAACGTTTAGACCAACAGTATCCCAAACAACACAAAGTGGTCAATGCAAGTGTTAGTGGTGAAACAACAAGCGGAGCTTTGGCACGATTACCTAAATTATTGCAGACCTATAAGCCAAATGTAGTCGTGATTGAATTAGGCGGAAATGACGGCTTGCGTGGGCAACCACCTCAAATGATTCAAAAAAATCTGGATCAGCTCATTCAATTAAGCCAAAAACAAAAAGCCAAAGTTGTTATTTTTGGTATGAAAATTCCGCCAAATTATGGGGCTGCATATAGCAAAGCTTTTGAAAATAATTATAAAGTTGTAAGCCAAAAATATCAGGTGAAATTACTTCCGTTCTTTCTAGATGGCGTTGCTGGTCAAAAACAGCTTATGCAAAATGATTTGATTCATCCAAATGCTCAAGCACAGTCAAAACTACTTAATTTAGCTTTTCCATACATAAAAGGTGCCCTATAGGCACCTTTTAGTTTTAAATATTTTTATTATGATCAGAAATCAAAAAAAGTAACTTCACCAGTTTCTAGTGAATACTCTGCACCAACGACAATCAACTCACCTTTTGCGATCAAGCTTTCAAGTACACTTGAACCATGACGTAATTGATTTACCGAAGCAAAAACGTTTGAACGTACTGCATGGCATGATAATTTTTTCAAATCATTTTTTAAGTCAGTTTGCATTAAAATTTCAACTGATGGACGAACACGGTTCACAATCGACATTAAGTTAGATGATGGCGGTTGATCAGGGTTCATTAACGTATCAATTGTCGCTTGAATCGCGCCACAATGACTGTGTCCTAATACAACTACAACCGGACAGTCATAGCGTTCTGCTGCGAACTCAACACTACCGACTTGTGAAGGTGCCACAACATTACCAGCAACACGAATTACGAATAAGTCACCAAGACCTTGGTCAAATACCATTTCTGCTGGAACACGAGAATCTGAGCAACCTAATACAATCGCAAACGGATTTTGATCCTTTGCCATTTCAGCGCGTTCATGATGAGATAAGGTTTTTGCAAGGGAAGTATTTCCATTTACAAATCGTTGATTACCAGCTTTCAGACGATCTAAAACTTCTTGCGCAGTAGGCATTTTATATTTCCATTGTTTTTTCAAGGTTGGAAATCATTTTAATGTGTCAAAATTTGAATGTCACTGACAAAAAATTAAATCCTTTCCCATGAAAAATTTTAAAAATACTTCTTCTATTTGAATTGAGAATTTACTGCACATTCACTGCTGTTGAGTGAAAAAATAGACATACTTTAGCAAATGGATTGACTATAATTTTCCTCCTTTTAATCATTTAGCAAATGACTCATTGGCAAAGTTTTTCAATAATTTTCAAACTCGCTTATGCATCAAGGATGAAATCTTATGACAACGCTGTCCGCATCAAAAAAAAACTGTTCTAAAAAAAACCGTTGCAGCATTTACCTTAGCATGCAGCCTTACAACAATAATGAGTATTTCTCAGACTCAAGCTGCCGATACGATTGATATAAGCTTTCAAAATATTTTGCAGCAAGAACGAAGCTGGGCAGGTTTACAAAGTAAAAGTTTAAAAGTTGGTGATATAACTTGGTCATATAGTGAAGGTGGATCTACCACTAAACCTACGTTGTTACTCATCCATGGATTAGGGGGGAGTCGTGATAACTGGAACCGTGTCTCTCGTTATCTGACAGCAAATTACCATGTCGTTATTCCTGACTTACCTGGCAGTGGTGAAACCTTAGTTACACAAGACTTTGATTATTCAGTGCCTAATCTTGCCGAAAAATTACGTCGTTTCGTTGAAGCTGCAAATTTAAAAGGCCCTATTCATATTGCTGGCCACTCACTTGGCGGTTCAATTGCACTACTCTATGCCGGACAATATCCATTTGAAACAAAAAGCCTATTCTTAGTTGATAGTGGCGGTATTTTCCGTTCAGCCAATACAATTTACCTAAAAGATCCTGCTTACCTAAAACAACTTTTAGTATCTAAAAAGGGTGACTTTAACTATTTGTTAAAACAAACCATGTTTAATCCACCTTTTATCCCTAAAGAGTTTTTAGAAGCTCAAGAAAAGCTCATGATTAATCAGGCACCTCAAACACAGAAACTGGTTGATCAGCTTATTGCGTTAAATAAGGTTTACACTCCCGATTCATTTGCAGTTCTCACAAAAACAATAGATGCACCGACACTGATTTTATGGGGTAAGCAAGATAAGATTATTAATGTCGAAGTCGCAAGTGAACTAAAACGACTTTTAAAGAATGCCCAACCTCCAGTTATTTTAGAAAATGTTGGCCATATGCCAATTTTGGAAGCTGAGCAGCTGGTTATTCAACAATATGTACCGTTTTTACTGAAAGTAGAAACAAATCAGTCGCCAAAAGCGCCTACACCTTAAATAAAACTTCGGACTTGTGAGACCATATGTCTACCCAACCGCTTATAGAAAAACTCATTGAAGCTCATCTTCATTTTTTAGATGAGGAATTTGCTCAGCCCCATGTTATCCAACAAGAATTTGAGCAATTTTATCATTGGTTGGGTAGTCGGCAACTACAACACCTCTGGACTTTCGAACAAATTCAGCAGCTGATTCAAAAGCAAATTTTAGACACCTCTGCTTCTGATTCCCTGCTTGAACAAATTGCAGAACATATCCGTTTTGCACTGATTCATCCTGCTAATGACAGTACAACAATTGAAGATGTTATTCCTGTTTTAACAATTGATGGAATTGCGCAATACGTTGCAAGTAAAGATCAGCATCGTAAGAAGCTAATTAAAACGATTGTGAATAATCCTGCATTTTCAGCACTTCTAACACAGCTGATTCAACAAACGATGCATGACTATTTAGATGAGTCGATGTCAAAACGGGTGCCGGGTGTAGGTCGTTTTATGAAGATGGGTAAATCGGTTCTAGAAACCGTAACCGACTCAAATCTGGATGACACGATTCATCATTATTTGCAAAAGAATATTTTAAAACTCACTCAAATGAGTGAGCGTGTTTTAAACCAACATTTTGACAATGATAAGCTCTACCATTTTCAGGCAAATATTTGGCATAAAGTTAAAACCATGCCGCTTTCTGTTTTGAAAAATTATGTAGAAGTTCAGGATTTATCAAAAACTGTGGGTTTAGGACATCAGATTTGGGATCACATTCGCCAAACTTCTTATTTGAAACAACAAGTACATGATGGTATTTACACGTGGTATGTTCGAAATCAGGAACATAATTTTGACTTGTTACTTCGTGACCTCAATATTGATGAAAGCTTAATTCAACATGAACTGACTCAGTTACTTGTGCCGGTATTACAGCAATTAGTCACAACTGGTCATTTAAGACGACGTGCTCGTGTTTACCTAGAGAAATTTTATTATTCTGAAAAAACCTTAGACATTTTAAATAACAAAGGCGCTTAAAGCGCCTTTGTTATTACTATAGATTAAAATGAATATTTTAGAGAGGCGTAATAAGCTCGACCTGGCTCATTGTAAGTTTGGCTAATCGAATTACTGTCTCTTAAAATTTGTTTATCAAACAAGTTACTTACACCAACACGCGTACTAATATTGTCTGAAATTTTATAACCAACATTAATTCCAGCCGTACTATAGCTTTTTACAGTGCTTGGCTTAATCGCAGAATTTGTTCCACCTGAACCAATGCCAGATTCGATTCTATTTTCGGCAAACTGACGCGATTTTTGACGACCATATTGAGTAAATACAAAATTCACATCTAATTGATCTGTAATGTCGTAATCAAAAATTGAGTTAATTGTATAGTTAGGCACTAAAGATAATGGGTTACCCGTTTGCTTATCTTTCGAGTCCATCATATAGGTAAAGTTGTTGGTCCAACGAATATCGCCAAAGTCTAATCCCAAACTTCCTTCAAAACCTTGAATTAATGCTTTAGGCGTATTTTCCCAACGTAAGATATTCCACTTCGTGTTGGTCACAGCTCCTGTATTTGCATTGGTACTTGAGCCATCTACAGTGCCAACAACATTCGTTCCTGCCACAATCTTATCTTTATAGTCATTACGGAACCACGTTAAGCTCGCGTTCACAATGTCTTTTTGGAACTGGATGCCTAACTCTTTGTTTACCGAAGTTTCAGGTTTTAAATCACCATTACCTTGTAATAAACAACGCGATTCAATATTGGCTGGACAACCATTGCCGTTCGTACTGAGTAAGTACCCTTCGGCATTTTGATACATATTTGGTGCTTTATAAGCTTTTGCTATCCCACCTTTTAACGTGAAATAATCATTGAGTCTTTGAGTAACGTTTAAGCTTGGGCTCCAGTTAGAGCCAGATTTGCTATGGTCGTCGAAACGTAAACCTAACACGGCATCGGTGCTGTCTGTGAGTTTCAAGTTGTCTTCGATATATGCAGAAGCAATACGTGATTCCATTTTACTGCGATTGCCTTTAGCTAATTGATCGCCATAACCGGAACCGCTACTGTCTGTACCCTGATTTGTCGAAATATTATCTTTAAATCTGTCTTCAACCCATTCAGTACCGAGTGTTAATACATGTGGTACATAATATTCAAAAGGAATATTGGCTTCACCATTCAACCGAAGAGTCTCTAAGCGTGAAGTGGCTTTATCATCCAGATTATTAATTTTTCCTTCTGTGCTACCACCCAGACCTTCAGGCAAACGTTTATTATGAGTTTTATCGTATTGAGCAACTAACTTACTTTTACCCCAAGACCAATCACCTTCATGTGTTAAAGCATAGCTATCACGGTACATCGTATTGGTTTCTTTACCAATAAGTTCCGAAAGAATCGCATCAGCTTCAGCATTTGCATTTAACTGAGAATCACCAGAGTAAATATTCCCTTGCTTGCTAGATGAGACATCGAGCAAGACAGTTTGTTGGTCTGTTGCTTGCCAAGCTAAACGTCCTGAAATATCTTTATTTTTAACGCCTTCACGCCCAGCTGCCGTACTGCCTATTGATTTATTAATATCAACGTCGTCAGCTTCGGTTTTATTGTAATTACCATATAAACGATATGACAAAACATCTTTAATCAGTGGCCCACTTAAATTAAAGCCAACTCGATTTGATGAACCTTCTTTAGAGTCTTCAGGTTGTGAAGTATAGAGTTCTACCGAACCATGGGTTTCATTCGTCACTTTTTTAGTAATGATGTTGACTACACCACCTGCTGCACCCGAACCATATCGAGCTGCCGCTGGTCCGCGTAAAACTTCAATCGATTCGATTGCTTCCGCTGGAACCCAGTTTGAATCACCGCGTGTATCACGTTCCCCTTTCCAACCATAGCGAACTGAATTACGAGAGTTAACAGGTTTTCCATCCACTAAAATGAGCGTATTTTCAGGACCCATTCCACGAATGTCGATTTGTCTATTATTACCACGCTGCCCTGTTGCACTGTTTCCAGTTAAATTTACACCAGGCATACGGCGTACATAATCTGAAATATCATTACGAACTGGAAGTTTTTCTAAATCTTCTTGGGTAATCACTGATACACCGAGCGATTGCTTTACTTGCTCTTCAGCTGTTACAAAAATTGTTTCCAATTTCACAGGTTCAGCAGGCTTTTCTAATGCTGGTTCAGCTTGTTCTTGCTCATTTTTTGCAGCATAAGCCATAGACATCATACTTGCCAGTACTGAAACAGAAAGCACTGACTGGATAATACGCTTCGACATAAGTATTCCCAATATATTGATTTATTAAACATCTCTCATTTTAAGTTCCGCATTGTAACAAATCTAAATAAAATTACAAATGATATTGATAATAATTATCATTATTTATATTGAATAATAAAAAAACCTCATTTCGAGGCTTTTTTATTTCACTTTTCAAATAATTTAATTATTTGAAATAAGCACCTTCAGCTTGTGTATGGTCAGTTTGGTCAACCACACGTTGAAGCTCTGGAATATGCTCTCTTAACGTCGTTTCTACACCTTGTTTCAAGGTAACGTCAATTGCAGAACATCCCTGGCAACCACCACCAAATTTCAATACAGCAGTTAAACCATGTTCTGGATTATCTTGTACTTCTACCAAGCTACAATTCCCACCATGGCCTGCAAGACCTGGGTTAATTTCTGCTTGAAGAATGTAAGTAATACGCTCTTCAATTGATGCATCTGGACCAACACGTGGAACTTTAGAGTTTGGAGCGCGGAAAGTTAACTGCCCACCAAAACGGTCCTTATTGTAATCAATTACGGCATCTAAAAGATAAGGAATAGATGGCGCGTCAATATATGCAGGGAAATCTGGATAGTCCTGTTTATAATCCGTTGGGATTACTTCTTCTGGTGCACTATATGCCATACAGCATTCTGCACGTGGCGTACCCGGATGTTCAACAAAAACTCGAACGCCAATTCCCGGAGTATTTTGCTTCGTCAATAAATCGTGCAAATACTCTTGTGCAGATGGTGTAATCAAAAGGTTTGGAATTTCTTCTGCAACAGCAGTGTTGGTGTTCTCAGTCGACATAACAATATTCCTCAAGCTGATGCCTTTATATTAACCGAAGATGAGGTAGATTTTAAAAAAAATCAACTAAATTTGTCGGATTTATACACAACAGGGTTTCAACTGAAGTTTTTAATGGCATTATTGGACTTAATATTGATCATTTTTTAAATATTTCTTATGTTGCATCTGCCGTTTAACCATACCATTACCCTTATTATTATTACGGTCATTGTCTCTTTACTTGCTTTTAGCAATCAAAACGTAATGAATCGTTTGATTTTTTGGCCACCTGCAATGCAACGTGGACAATTTGATCGTTTCATTACTCATGGCTTTATCCATGCAGATGGTACACACCTACTTTTCAACATGATTACCCTGTTCTTCTTTGGCAGCATTATTGAAAGTTTTTATCGCCAATATTTTTATGACATGGGATTTGTGTTGTTCTATTTAGGCGGTTTAATCTTTGCGATTTTACCGAGCTATTTACAACATAGAAATGATACAAACTGGGCGAGCCTCGGCGCCTCTGGTGCAGTTTCAGCTGTTTTATTTGCTTATATTCTATTTCAACCATGGAAGCTGATTTTTGTATTCTTCATTCCAGTACCAGCCATTATTTTTGCTGTTTTATATGTAGCGTACAGCATTTGGGCTGGTAAACGGGGTAATAGCCATATCAACCATAGTGCTCATTTATGGGGTGCAGCTTACGGGGTCCTTGTAACCATTTTGATCGAACCTAAAGTGATTCCACATTTCTTAGATCAACTGACTCGTATTCCGTTCTAAGTCAGGCACTCAAAAAAAAGCCCGTAATGGGCTTTTCTTTTTTTCTCATTTATTTATCACCATAAATTCTCAGTCTTTTTTCTGATTTTCTTTGATCTTTTCCTTGTTTTGATTGCAAAAACCATCTGATTAAACTCATGACCAAATACTTTTAATAATTCAGATGATACAATGAAGTACAAAGCAATTTTATCTAGCCTTTCCATTGCTTTATTTAGCTTATCTTTGGCTGGATGTAATGACAACGATAAACAAGAAAATGTAGTCAGCACTCCTAAACAGCCCAATATCTTATTTATTATGGCAGATGACTTAGGCTATTCAGATTTAGGGGCTTTCGGTGGTGAAATTCGTACACCCAATATTGATAGCCTAGCTCAAGAAGGTCGCCTTTTAACGGATTATCATACTGCCCCGACTTGTTCTCCAACACGCTCTCAACTCATTTCTGGTACTGATCACCATTTAGCTGGTATTGGGGCAATGGCTGAACTCACGCCAGAACATTTAAAGGGCCAGCCTGGCTATGAGGGCTATTTGAATGAGCGTTCGCTATCGATTGCACAAGTGCTGAAAGATAATGGCTATCGTACTTATATCAGCGGTAAATGGCATTTAGGGCTAACCCCTGAAACGAATGCCCACGCAAAAGGTTTTGACCATTCATTTACCTTGTTACAAGGGCTAGATCATCACTTTAAGCAAGCGCCAAATGCATTTAAGCGAAATTCGACCTATACGGAAGATGGGCAAATTATTCCTGTTTCAGCATTGCCTGATGACTTTTTCTCGACAAATTATTTTACCGATAAATTACTGAGCTATTTAGACTCAGGCAAAAATAGCGGCAAACCGTTCTTTGCTTACGCTGCCTATACAGCGCCTCATTGGCCAATTCAGGCACCTGCAGAATACCGTGAAAAATATCGCGGAGTTTACGATGTTGGTTACGATGCAATTCGTAATGCGCGTATCGCACGCCAAAAACAGCTTGGCATTATTCCAGCAAACTTTGAAGCAGCCGAACCGATTGCAACTCAAAATGCTCCACAAAAATATGGAAAATGGAATGAATTAACAGCCGAACAAAAAGCACTTGAAGCCCGTAAAATGGAAATCTATGCAGGTATGGTAGAAAATCTCGATGCCAATGTGGGCCGAATTATTCAATACCTCAAACAAAATAATCTTTATGACAACACTTTAATTTTCTTTGTTTCCGACAATGGTGCAGAAGGTTTTGTACGTGGAGGATACGGCAGTGAATCTGGCTTTGATAACTCTGTAGCAAATGTAGGTACACCAACTTCATATCACTATATTGGACCACGTTGGGCTGAGGTCAGCGCGGCGCCATTTCATTTATGGAAGGATACGGCTGGTGAAGGTGCAACTACTGCCCCTGCTATCGTGAAATTACCAAATCAGAAAAAAGCAGAAGAAACGAATCATAGCTTTGCATCCGTACTCGATGTTTTCCCAACTTTACTAGAATATGCTCATATTCCAGTACCTCAAGGCCAATACAATGGTCGTACCATTAACACGCCATCAGGGATTTCATGGAAACCTTTACTTGAAAATAAAACCACTACGATTCGCCCCGAAAATTTTAGTTTTGCTGATGAGTTACATGGCAGTAAATATGCAAAACAAGGCGAGTGGAAAATTGCACTTCAAGGGCGCCCTGAATTAGGTACAGGAACTTGGGAGCTATACAACATTAAAGCGGATCGAGGGGAAAGACAGAACGTTGCTCAGCTTTACCCTGCTAAAGTGCAAGAACTCTTATCGGTCTATCAAAAATATACTGAAAAAAATGGTGTGCAGGAATATAACGCCAAATGAGATTGAAACCATTTTTAGTTACGACCATCAGCCTGTCTTTTATGACAGGCTGTAGTCAATCTTCACAAGTTTCTGAATCCGCGCCATCGTCTCAGCAGCAGCCCTCTTTAGCTGACTTGGGGTCTATTAAGAAATGTAAAAACTATACAGGACTACCTCAAGGTTGGCTAAAACAACCTACAGCAGGAATGGTTTTAATTCCTAATGGACATTTTAATTTTGGTTCTGAAAAAGCCTATCCCGATGAACTTAATTTTGGAAAAAAGCAACGGGAAGTCAAAGGATTCTGGATTGATCAAACAGAAGTCAGCGTTGCTCAGTTTGCTAGTTTCGTAAAAGCAACAGGTTATATCACCGATGCTGAAAAACAAAAGCAGGCTGCTGTTTTTTCACCAGACCCTCAACACCCACAGCAATGGTGGCAGCTAAAATCAGGCTATACATGGAAAACTCCAAACGGCAATAATGGTGCCGTAGCTAATACCGAATGAACCTGTGCGATATGTGAGTAAAAATGATGCTGAACATTATGCAGTCTGGTTAGGACGTGATTTACCAACAGAACTAGAATGGGAATATGCAGCTAAAGCGAATTCGCAAACTGATACACCATTACATCAGGCCCCTACCGATGAACATCAACATCCACAAGCAAATTACTGGCAAGGTGAATTCCCTTTTCAAAACCTGAATCAAGATCACTTTAAAGATGTTGCGCCCGTTGGATGCTTTGCACCAAATCATTTCAAACTATTTGATATGATCGGAAATGTATGGGAGTGGACATCATCTCCATATCAAGGTGCTCATGACCAACATATGGGAAATTATTCTGATTTAAGACAACAACAAATCACCAGTACACAATATGTAATTAAAGGCGGATCTTTTCTTTGCGCACAAAATTATTGTTCACGTTATCGTAGCAGTAGCCGATATCCACAAGACTTTGATTTAGCAGCAACCCATGTGGGCTTCCGAACGATTTTACGGTCTGATTAGTTTCTTCAAATCAGAATTATTAAATATATTCTTAACCAAAAGTAGATCGAAAAATAATCAAAATATTTCTATAGTAAAATGGAGAATGATAAAAAGCGAGAACAAGATGAAAACATTACTTCTCTGTGCAGCAGCAATTTTCACAATGTCATTATCAGCCTGTGCAGTTCATACACCTGAAGGTAGTATTGTGATTGATCCAGATTCACCTTATCACAACCATCCAGGAGACTTTTGCCCACCAGGACAAGCCAAAAAAGGACGTTGTTAGAGATAGCTTCTTTTAAAGTAATTTTGAAGTTACTTTAAACAAATAAGGTTCAATCAAGTGATAAAGTGAGTACAAAAATGGAGGGTTCCAACCCAAAAATAGATGGGGTGAAACTAGAAAATTATGGTGTAAAAAATCACCATATCCCCAAGATTTTTAAAAGACAATCTTATGTTGTCTTCTATCTAGTTTCACCCCAATTCTTTCTTATTCAGTCTGACTTTTCTTATCTTTTAATAAAAAAGTCTAGTTTTTAATCATTTCTGTATCTGTATTATTGATACATTTTGAACATTTTACCTTCAGGCTAAAACTGATGTATTTGCTTAATACAAAATAATCATTTATGTAACGTAAGTCTATAAAAATGTTCTAAAATTGTGAAAAAAATTAAGACCAAAATGAGATGAATTTATCATAATAATTCCCTCTTCCATGTTTCATCACATAAATAATCAATATTATTTTGTCAGTTATTGCCACTCGTTTCCTTTCATTGGCATAGATAATGTATACATCTGTATATTAACCCAGTCGTATAACGAGATATTTTATGTCCAGCACAAGTCAAGTCGAAGGTCTACAATTTCCAGTACACGCCTCAACAAAAAAACAAAGCACATCTCTTACTGGCCAAGAAATTTTGTCAGAGGCTTTATCTGTTGTAGATAATAAAACCGCACAACAAGTGTTGAATGAAAAAAACTGGCGAAAAAATTACCCAATATATTTTAAAGCACTTGTTAAACAAGGAATTTCTAATAGTAACCACCCCATTACTATTGCGAAGCAAGGTTTGCATAAAGCTCACCATATTTTTGACTATTATCGTGATAGTAAACACTACCTTTTAAAAGATGCAGTTAATATTGCTTCATCTACGCCACTTCATACAGTAAAACTTAAAGGTGAAAGTGATGCAGCACCTGAATGGTATGTTCCTTACAAAGGGCAAAAACTAAGCGGGCAAAGCTTACTGGACCAGATTCAACGTTGGGAAGAGGCTGGTATTATTGAACCAAGTCATGCCAAAGCTTTACGTGAAGCTATTGCTCACCCAGAATGGTTTGATTTATCTGACCGTACCATGGTGCTGTTTGGTGCAGCTTCAGAAGCAGGACCTCTACCTTGGTTAGCCAAATGGAAAGCGAATATTGTTGCTGTCGACTTACCAAACCCACGTGTTTGGGGCAAGATTTTAGATACGATTCAACAAGGAAACGCAACCCTCATTGCGCCAAGTGTTGAACAAATTGATTCGTCAGCAAAAGTTTCTGAATTAAAAGATAAATTGGGTGCAAATTTATTGACTCAATTACCAGAAATCGCACAGTGGCTAGTTCAGTTTCCACAAAAGTTAGATTTGGCCGCAATTGCCTATTTAGATGGTGAAAAGCATGTTCGTGTTTCCATGGCCATGGATAGCATCATGCAATTTGTGAGCGAGCATAAGTCTGATACGAGCCTTATGTTTATGTGTACGCCAACCGATGTTTATGCAGTTCCTAAAGAAGTCGTAAAAGCTGCTCAACAAAAATTTAAATCACGTACAAAACTACAAAAAATGGCAGTGAAAGGTGTTTCAACACTTTCCTTAAAACGTTTTTTTCAAGCCCCATATCAAGACTTAATTGCTTGTGAAAATGGAAAAACTTATGGCATTGCCGACTGTCTAGTTGTTGAACAAGGGCCAAATTATGCTTTGGCAAAACGCATTCAACAATGGCGTGCTATTTTGGCCCGCCATCAAGGACAACACGTCAGCATTAATATTGCTCCATCTACAACGACTCACTCTGTGACTAAAAACCCATTATTGAAAGCTGCTTTTAATGGTGCAGAGCTTTTTGATGTAGAAGCATTTAGCCCTGAAACTACCAATGCAATTATGGCTGCAATCTGGATTCATGACTTAAGAAATGAGTCTTCTGTAGCAAATCCTGAAACTGAGCTAGACCATCCGCTTGAGCTCATGATGGAGGGTGCCAACCACGGCGGATTGTGGCGTGTTGCTTATTTAGCAAGAACTGCCCTGCCTTTTGCTGCAATCTATGGCTTTGCAACCGAAAAACTACCTTTTGGAAAATCATCTAAAAAATAATTATATTAAAGCCCAATTCTAGAATTGGGCTTTTT
>Ga0065703_1000086_pt1 | contig 30912 bp, 28 predicted proteins | sample SwiRhicommunBV21_FD_59090 | JGI IMG/M metagenome (GOLD analysis project Ga0065703, IMG submission 59090) | Switchgrass rhizosphere microbial communities from Buena Vista Grasslands Wildlife Area, Michigan, USA - BV2.1 v1 | ecosystem: Host-associated > Plants > Roots > Rhizosphere > Soil ...
AGTTCATTATGTTTTAACTTTATAATGCAAAAAACTAGGATAAAGATTATTAGATTGTTGAGGTTGCCAGTTTTAAACCGAATCCGAAAAATAGAATCCCTACTAAAAAAATACTACTTGCTGCAATTTTATGGTTTTGTTTAAAAAATGCTGAAAGTTTAATTCCAGAGAAGATTAATGCAGTTAAATAACTAAAGCTAATCGCCTGTAAAATAATCGCTAAAATTAAAAAGCTTAGTGCTGGGTAGGCATAATCGGGTTCAACAAATTGAACAAAGAAAGATAAGAAAAATAAAATCGCTTTCGGGTTGAGTAAACTAATGCTTAATGCTGTTTTATAAGGATGAATTTTATCTAAAGCTGGTAAATCAGCCATTTCAGGTTGTGGTTGATTACGTTTTTTCCAGCGTTGAATACTACCTTGTAAGAGCTTAAAGCCTAAATAAGATAGGTAAAGTGCACCTGTTAATTTAAGAATAACAAATACCCATGGGAATGCTTTTAATAAAGAGGCTGCACCCAGTACGGTACAAAGCATTAAAATAAGATCACCGGTAAAAATACCTAATGCACCCATATATCCAGTTTTAATGCCATAACGTGAAGCAATTGACATCACATAAAGAGAATTGGGCCCCGGCAATAACACAATTAGGAATGTACCAATAATATATGTTGTTAAATCTGTTATGCCGAACACGAGAAACCCAATAAAAAACCGATTTTTGCCATGATAACAAAAATCGGTGATTTTGTATGAAAAGTGCAGTTTTTTAAGGTTTAATTTCCGCATCAATTCCAAAAGACTGACGTAATAAAAAACTTAATTGGTCACGAGCTTTAATAAAGCCATCAACACCACCTTGTAAAAGTTGGAATGCCATTAAGTCATGATTAAGTTCGTCTTTAAAACTTTGTTCATCTTGAGCTGGTCTAACAATAGCATCTGCTTGCTTTGATTTAGTTGCATCAAGAGCTGCATCAACTGTACGTGTATCTTGCTCGAGCTGGGTAAGTAAGCCTGGAGAGATCGTTAGCAAATCACAACCAGCAAGTCCAAGAACTTGATCGATACTACGGAAGCTCGCACCCATCACTTGAGTCGGGATATTTTGCTGTTTGTAATAGGTATAGATTTTTTTAACTGAAACGACACCTGGGTCTTTTTCGATTGGGTAAGAATCTACACCTTCAGCTTTTTTGTACCAGTCCAAGATACGGCCTACAAATGGCGAGATTAAAGTTACTTTTGCATCTGCGCATGCTTGAGCTTGATGTAAACCGAAAAGGAGAGTGAGGTTACAAGCAATCCCTTCAGCTTCGAGTACTTTCGCGGCTTGAATACCTTCCCAAGTCGACGCAATTTTAATAAGAATACGTGACTGATCAATACCGTAACCTTTGTAAAGTTCACATAATTCATGCGCTTTTTGAATGGTCGCTTCGGTGTTATATGAAAGTGCAGCATCAACTTCAGTCGAAACGCGACCTTCAATGAGTTTTAAAATTTCTACACCAAATTTTACGGTTAAAATATCAATGGTTCTTTCGATTAACTCATCGTTGCTATAGCCTTCTTCTTTGGCTTGATAATAAGCGTCTTCAATGAGTTCTTTACTTTCTGGTTGTTCTGCTGCTGCCGTAATCAATGAAGGATTAGTCGTCGCGTCTAATGGACGAAATTTACGAATTGCATCAAGGTCGCTACTGTCGGCAACAACGGTCGTTAGTGTTTTTAATTGGTCAAGTGCTGTATGAGTCATTGATATTCAACATCTTCAGTAATAAATCTTATATTTTCTTTATAGCACAAAGTCTATTCATACTGTCGATATATCAATTGTTATATTTCAAAGAAAAACGTTTAGATTCTGCATCTAAATTGAAATAATTTTAAGGGACCTGTTGCGTTCGTTGCTTACGGATATGTTCAATAAGGAATCTGGCAGCGGCACCAAGCTCACTTTCACGACTCCATACCAAATCTACGTAATATTCAAATCTTGGAGTGAAATCTAATAAATTCAATGTTTTAAGCTTGTTTTTTAGTTCAGGGTTTTCTTTAAACATTTCTTGAGGAAGAACACCCCAGCCCAGATCACGTAAAATCATTAAGCAAGCAGAGTGGTGGTTATCTGTGCGCCAGTAATGTTTCGAAAAAAGTAATTCGGGTTTTAATGTCTCATCTCGACTTGCAACTACAATTTGTCGTGTTGTGAGGATCTGTTCATAAGAAACCTGATTTTGGCTTGCGAGTGGATGACTATTTGAAATAACTGGAATTAAAGCCTCAGGTTTGAGCTCTACAAACTGTTCTCTGTTATCTAGATGTTCACGTTCAAACATGAGTGCAAGTTGGGCAGAACCATCTAACAACATTTGAAGGGCATCTTCTTGAGGGGCAGAAACAATATTAATTTGTAGGTCAGGGAAACGACCCTCTAAAAGGCAAATATAATCGGTCCAGTTGGTGTGTAGTAATTCGGAAACAATCACAATGGTTAAGTTAGCTTCTAATCCTGTGCTTAACGCATGGGCATGTTGTTTCCATTGATTCATCTCAATCAAAAGCTGAGAAGTCTTTTCATATAACACCCGTGCTTCGTCAGTAGGGGCGGGCTCACGACCTTTACGATCAAATAAGGTTAAGTCCAAATCAATTTCTAAGTTGGCAATAGACATGCTTACAGCCGAAGGAACTTTTCCAAGTTTACGTGCTGCTGCTGAAAAGGAACCAGTTTCTATAACGGCCTGAAACATGAGTAATTGTTCTTGATTAATATTCATCTGTCAAAAAAACTGAAAGAACCTGATTGGATTAATCAATATTATAAAAATAAAATGCACATTATCCAAGTATTATTGAGTATTTAAAAATGTTGATTTCCAAGAGAAGGATCATTCATGCAATCAGTTATGAAGGAATTTTATTGGTCATCATTGCGATTGCATTAAGTTTTATTTTTGATATGCCTATGGACGTAACCGGAACACTCGGTGTGTTTATGGCAGTGGTTTCAGTTTTCTGGAATATGATTTTTAACCACTACTTTGAAAAAGTAGAGCATAAATATAATTGGGAAAGAACAATCCCTGTAAGGATTTTACATGCGGTTGGTTTTGAAGGCGGTTTGCTGATTGCAACAGTGCCAATGATTGCTTATATGCTACAGATGAGTGTCATTGATGCACTTATTTTAGATATTGGTTTAACCTTATGTATTTTGGTCTATACCTTCATTTTCCAATGGTGTTATGACCATATCGAAGATAAGTTTTTCCCTGAAGCAAAAGCTGCCTCACTGCACTAAGTTTATAAATCCTAAAATGAAATAAGCACCCAAATGGGTGCTTATTTTTTGTAGTTAGATGTAGAAATTATTTCTCTACAATTGCAACTACACCTTCACCGCCAGCAGTACAGATAGAGATTAATGCGCGGCCTGAACCTTTTTGATTAATCAATTTAGCAGCAGTTGCTAAGATACGGCCACCAGTTGCAGCAAATGGATGGCCTGCACCTAAAGATGAGCCATTTACGTTAAGTTTAGAGCGGTCAATTGAACCTAAAGGTGCATCTAAGCCAAGACGTTCTTTACAGAATTTTTCGTCTTCCCATGCTTTAAGTGTAGACAATACTTGAGATGCGAACGCTTCATGGATTTCGTAGAAATCAAAATCTTGAAGTTTAAGGTTTGCACGCTTAAGCATACGAGGTACTGCATAAGCAGGAGCCATCAATAAGCCTTCTTTAGGACCATTTTTACCAATGAAGTCCACAGCAGCGGTTTCAGAGAAAGAAAGGTAAGCTAAAACTTCATGACCGTTTTCTTTTGCCCATTCTTCAGAAGCAAGTAACACAACAGATGCACCATCAGTCAATGGAGTTGAGTTACCCGCTGTCATTGTTGCTAGTTTCGCCTTTACCGAAAACAGGCTTTAATTTAGCAAGTTTTTCAACTGTACTGTCTGCACGTAAGTTGTTGTCACGGTTAAGACCTAAGAATGGAGTGATTAAGTCATCAAAGAAACCGCGCTCATAAGCAGCAGCAAGTTTTTGATGGCTGCTTGCAGCGAGTTCGTCTTGAGCTTCGCGAGTAATACCCCATTCCAATGCAGTAATTGCTTGGTGTTCACCCATTGAAAGGCCAGTACGTGGTTCACCATTGCTTGGCGCATCAAGAAGCTTTTTAAAATCAATTTTTGTTAATGCTTTAAGACGGTCTTTACCAGTTTTAGCAACATTGAGCTCAAGTAAAACTTTACGTAAGCCATCACCAACAGCGATTGGGGCATCAGAAGTGGTGTCTACACCGCCTGCAATACCGACATCAATTTGACCAAGCGCAATTTTGTTAGCAACAACAAAAGCAGCTTGTAAGCCTGTACCACAAGCAATTTGAATGTCGTAAGCTGGAGTTTCAGGAGCAAGATCAGTGCTCAATACAACTTCACGAGTCATATTAAAGTCACGGCTGTGTTTTAAAACAGCGCCAGCAACGACTTCACCAATACGCTTACCTTGTAAGTTAAAGCGTTCAACCAAACCATTCAATGCTGCTGTCAGCATGTCAGAATTCGATGCTTTAAAATAAGCAGTATTTGAACGTGCAAATGGAATGCGGTTGCCACCAATAATTGCAACGCGGCGAACAGTATTTTGGCTCATGGTTTTATCCTGTTGAACAGAAGTTTTGGTTTTTGTTGCTTTTGGTGCTGCAGCTACATTATTAGAAGATGTAGATGGGGGTGCAGAAGCAGCGCTCTTATTACGAGGGCTTCGTGCAGGTGCAGTCGTTGAACGAGTACGTGTCGTTTTTGGTGTATTAGTTGCTGCTTTAGGAGTTGTGCTGTTACGCTTAGCCGTGTTAGAAGCCGGCTTTGATGTATTTGACACTTTTTCCTGAGCAGAATTCTCGACTGCTGGATTTTCTTGAGTTGTCTTGCTCATAAGGCTTTTCCAAGCATATTAACGATATTCTTATAAGCTACATTAACACAATTCAAATAGACCTGTATTGACTAGAATGACATTGTAGATAGCATTCAGGTCAAGACATCAAAAGATCAACTCAAGTATGATTTGGGATGACTCTAATGAACGACTGCTTTCATATTGTTTCTTCACATTTCCTAACATAATGAAGCCTGTCGTAGAAAATCATTTTTTTGAGAGATAATAATCATGACTGATCAATACCAAGCATTTACACAATCTCCAATTGGTAAATTCGTTGTTAAAAATTTGGGTTTACCATCGCCTGTAGCATTAGAGCGTTTTGAAAATGCCCAGCCGGTAGTGAATGGCGCAGTATTGGTTGGCGCGGCGCCGTCAAGTGTATTGTCTGGTGCGATTGCACAAGTACTTAGCAATATTCATGCGGACAGCTATGTAGGCAATAATGTTGCATTACAACAAGACGCTGCAAAAGTTGGTTTAAATTTACGCCCATTCAATGCAGGCGACAAAGAATCAAAATTTAAAGCAGTTGTATTTGATGCTTCTGGTATTCAAAACTCAGAACAATTAAATGAGCTTTATAAATTCTTTAACCCGATCGCACGTCAAGTTGCGACTTCTGGTCGTGTTATTGTGATTGGTACTACTCCTGAAACTGCAAAAACTGTAAAACAGGCGATTGCTCAGCGTGCACTTGAAGGCTTTATCAAATCTGTAGGTAAAGAATTTAAAAAGGGTATTACGGCTCAAGTTGTCTATGTTGACGAAGGTGCTGCTGCAAACCTTGAATCAACTTTACGTTTCTTGCTTTCTCCACGTTCAGCTTATGTGTCTGGTCAAGTTGTCCGTGTTTCTAAAGCAGATGTGGTTGATGTTGATTGGGCAAAACCACTTGCTGGTAAAACTGCATTAGTAACTGGTGCGAGCCGTGGTATTGGTGAAGCAATTGCACATGTGCTTGCACGTGATGGCGCTCATGTCATTTGTCTAGATGTACCACAGCAACAAGCTGACCTTGACCGTGTGGCTGCTGACATTGGCGGTTCTACATTGGCAATTGACATTACAGCTGCCGATGCAGGTGAAAAAATTAAAGCTGCTGCTGCAAAACAGGGTGGTTTAGATATTATCGTTCATAACGCAGGTATTACTCGTGACAAGACTTTGGCTAATATGAAGCCTGAGCTTTGGGACTTGGTAATTAACATTAACTTGTCTGCTGCTGAACGTGTAAATGACTACTTGTTAGAAAACGATGGTCTAAATGCAAATGGCCGTATTGTTTGCGTATCATCAATTAGTGGTATTGCAGGTAACCTTGGTCAAACTAACTATGCTGCATCTAAAGCAGGTGTGATTGGTTTAGTTAAATTTACTGCACCTATTCTAAAAAATGGGATTACCATTAACGCAGTAGCTCCTGGTTTTATTGAGACACAAATGACTGCTGCGATTCCATTTGCAATTCGTGAAGCTGGCCGTCGTATGAACTCGATGCAACAAGGTGGTTTACCTGTTGATGTAGCAGAAACGATTGCATGGTTTGCATCAACTGCATCTACAGGCGTAAATGGCAACGTGGTACGTGTGTGTGGTCAAAGCTTGTTAGGCGCTTAAGCACTCTGAGCTAAAGATAAGGGGTGCTTGGGCATCCCTTTTTTATTCAAGAATCTATAAATTATAAAAGGTTAGGTATGAATACTCGTCATTTTAGCCAGCTACCAAAAGCGGCATTGGCTTATCCAAAAGTTGTGCAAGGTTTAATCTTTAAAAAGCCTAAAGGGCCAAAAATCTTACCGCAAGTTGAATATGTGGTTGATAGTCTTGAGATTGATCAAAGTCATCTCAAAGCTTACAACGAAGTATGTGGCTTTAAAAATAATGGCTTCGTACCAGCAATTTATTTGGCTGTGTTGTCGCAAAGTTTGCAAATGCACATGATGACGGCAGAAGCTTTTCCATTTCCGATTTTAGGTTTAGTCCATATTCGTAACCAGATTAAACAAACCAGACCGATTGGTGTAACTGAAAAACTCACTCTGTCATGTAAGTTTGGGGAATTAAAACCGCATGATAAAGGTGTTCAGTTTGACTTTATTACCACGGCAAAAGTTGGCAACGAAGTAGTTATGGAAGGCCTAACGACTTATTTATCTCGCCAAAAAGTCGAGAAAAGAGTCGGCGAAAAAGCCAAAGAAGAACAAGTACCAGCTTATGTGCCAAAGGCAGAGTGGGATATTTTGGAAAACACAGGCCGCCGTTATGCGAAAGTGTCTGGCGATTTCAACTTAATTCATATCCATGCCATTACTGCAAAAGCATTTGGCTTTAAGCAAGCAATTGCACATGGCATGTGGAGCAAAGCTAAAGCACTAGCGAATCTTGAATTACCAAATGCTTATGAAGCAGATGTGTGGTTTAAGCTGCCAATGTTCTTACCTTCAAAAGTTGAGTTTTTAACTGCCAATGCAGACAAAAAGACTGATTTCTTGATTCGTAATACGAAATCACAAAAACCGCATGTTGCAGGAACTGTAAAAGCATTATAAAAATATCAGCAGCCTGAACAGATGTTTGGGCTACTTTTGAGCAAAATAACAAAAAATGCAAGGAACTTCATGTGATTAAAGAGATTTTACTGGCCGATACCCAAAACTATCACGGTATTTTAGATGAACGTTTTATTGATTTAGCTCACCAGTTTAGCCGTCTTCAAGATGCCAGAACGGGGCAAGGTGGAGCTGCCTTAGCGGTTTATTTTAGAGGCCAGAAAGTTGTCGATATTTACACCGGTCTAAAATCACAAACTGAAGCTTGGCAACCAGATACCTTGGCAGTTTGCTACTCTACAGGTAAAGGTATACTTGCGACTTTAGCTCACATTTTAGTAAGTGAGGGTTTTTTAGAATACGACAAACCGATTTTGACTTATTGGCCTGAGTTTGCTCAAAAGGGTAAAGAGCAAATGACATTGCGTCATGTGCTAAGCCATCAAAGCGGCATGTTTGATATTCGAAATACCATCGAAAGTGCGAGAGAAATGCTCGACTGGTCACACATGTTAGATGTAGTTGCGGCGACTAAGCCAAGATTCGTTGCTGGAGAGGGTAATGCTTATCAAGCTTTAACATTTGGTTGGCTTGTGGGCGGCGTGCTTGAAAAAGCAACTGGTCAATCTTTACATCAGCTCATGCAAAAATATCTTGTTGAACCGTTGCAATTAGATGGCGCTTATTTTGGGACGCCTGCAAGTGAGTTAGATCGTGTAGCACGTCTAATTATTCAACCAAAGCCAGAAAAACCAGCATCTACTCAAGTTGAAAAAGTAAAAAAGCCGCAGCCGCGCAAAAGTTCACTCTCTGAAAAAATGATTACGTGGACGGGGCAAGACCCGCAAGACTTTCAGGATGCGATGATTCCAAAAGGAATGAAGCACTTTAGTTTCTTTAGTGATGAAGGGTTGCAAGCTGTTATTCCGGCAGCAAATGGGACATTTACTGCAAGTAGCCTTGCCAAAATTTATGCGATGCTGGCAAATCACGGTGAATGGGATGGACAGCAACTGATTCGTCCAGAAATATTTAAAGAATTGAGCACCATCCAAAGTTATGCACGTGATCGTGTTATGCCAATTCCAATGAATTGGCGTTTAGGTTATCACCGTATTATTACCATGGGTAAGCGTGCTAAAAATGGCTTTGGTCATATTGGCTATAATGGTTCAGGTGCATGGTGTGACCCTGAACGTGATCTTAGCTTTGCTTATACTCATAACTTTCAGATTGGGTCAATAACGGGTGACTATCGTTTGTGGGGGCTTACTCAAGAAGCTTTGCGTTGTACCGACCAAATTTTAAAAGGCCGAAAAGGCTGGTTCTAAATTCTGTACTTTCAAAAATGCTGGTATTTGAATAAATGCCAGCTTCTGCATTTATAATAATTCTAGGCGAATAATCACTTCTGTATGGCGTTTAAAATCTTCTTCAGCCAGTCCTTGTAATCCAAGTTTATAAATACCTTCTAGACCGCATACAAAAGCAATCAAACGCCAAGCAATGTCTGTTGAGTTAGATAGAGTTTTAAACTCACCGTCTTTTTTGCCGCTTTCAATGGCTTGAACAATCGTTTGATGCCAACTTTGCATGGCCAAGTTATAAGCTTTTTGTATTTCTATATCCTGTTCAATCAAGAGTTCAGCTTCATTCCATAATCGTAAGTAAGGTTGAAGTCTGTCTATGTTTTCCGCACCTAATAAGATAAAGAGCCTTTGAAATTGGCTAGTTGTTTGTAAAGCTTGTTCAATTTCATCCAGCTGTTCCATAAGCTTTAAAAAAGCTTCAGCTTTTAAATGAGATGCCGACGAAAAGTGATGATGAACTTGTCCAGTAGAGGTTTGGGCTTCACTTGCGATTCTACGTACTGTCATGGCTGTAAAACCTTCAGCCAAAGCAACTTGCATGGCAGCTTGCAGAATCATTTCTCTGCGTTGATCACGATTAAGATAGGCCATGTTTATTTCACCTGACTGAACTCGAGACAAACTACATTAAAATTTAAAGTTGGACAAGTGTCCAATTGTGTATATAATAACCTTAATTTGAACACATGTCCAAGTTTTGGATATCGAAGAGCGTTATGCAAAAGAAATGGTTAATTCTGACAATCATCGTCCTTATTTATTTGCCGGTTACAATTGATGCAACAGTGATGCATGTTGCAACACCATCTTTAAGTGCAGCATTGAATTTAACTGCCAATCAGCTTTTATGGATCATTGATATTTATTCACTGATTATGGCGGGTTTGATTTTGCCGATGGGTGCACTCGGTGACCGTATTGGCTTTAAAAAATTATTATTTATTGGAACTGCAATTTTTGGAGTCGGTTCACTGGCAGCTGCTTTTTCACCAACAGCCAATGCCTTAATTGCTTCCCGTGCTCTTTTAGGGCTAGGGGCAGCCATGCTTATCCCTGCAACTTTATCGGGTATTCGAAATGCTTTTACCGAAGAAAAGCAAAGGAATTTTGCACTTGGCCTTTGGTCTACAGTAGGGGGCGGTGGTGCCGCTTTTGGTCCATTAGTGGGTGGTTTTTTACTAGAGCATTTCCATTGGGGAGCAGTATTCCTCATCAACATCCCAATTATTTTGGTTGTTCTGGTCATGATTGTCATGATCATTCCTAAACAGGAAGAGAAAACCGATCAACCAATTAACTTAGGACAAGCTTTAGTGTTGGTTGTGGCAATTTTAAGTCTGATCTATTCAATTAAATCAGCCATGTATAACTTCTCAGTACTTACAGTCATCATGTTTGTGGTTGGGGTAATTGCTTTAATTCACTTCATTCGAAGTCAAAAAAGAAGTACAACTCCAATGATTGATTTGGAGTTGTTTAAACATCCAGTCATTTCTACCAGCATTGTCATGGCTGTCGTTTCCATGATTGCTTTGGTTGGTTTTGAATTACTCTTGTCTCAAGAGTTACAGTTTGTGCATGGCTTTTCTCCATTACAGGCAGCCATGTTTATTATTCCATTTATGATTGCAATTAGTTTAGGTGGTCCATTAGCAGGAATCTGTTTAAATAAATGGGGACTTAGACTTGTATCTACTGTTGGGATTTTAATAAGTGGCTTTAGTCTATGGGGACTTGCCCAGCTTAACTTTTCGAACGATCACTTTTTAGCATGGACGTGTATGGTCTTTTTAGGTTTTAGCATTGAGATAGCTTTACTGGCTTCAACAGCAGCCATTATGTCTTCTGTACCACCAAACAAAGCGAGTGCAGCAGGTGCGATTGAAGGGATGGCCTATGAGTTAGGTGCTGGTTTAGGTGTCGCTATTTTTGGCCTAATGTTGTCTTGGTTTTATAGTCGCTCAATTATTTTGCCAGAAGAGCTTCCGACGAATTTAATTGAAAAAGCGAGTATTTCGATTGGTGAAACCATGCAGTTGGCTTCTAACCTTGAAAGTCCTTTGGGAGGACATTTAATTGCAGTTGCTCAGCAAGCTTTTAGCTATGCACATAGTTGGGTACTTACAATCTCAGCCATTTGTTTCTTCCTTTTAACTGTATTTGTCTGGTTTAGTTTTCCAAAGAAAGTGAGTTAATAATCTAAACAAGCTTAACAGTTGTGGAAAAAGAGAGAAAAAATTTCTCTCTTTTTCTTGTTATAAATATAATTTTTAAATACACATAAATTGATAAAGTTTTCTTCATCTCAGAATATTATTAGTTATTTAGTTCTCATAAAAAAATTATTATTTAATAAGTTTCATATTTTTATTTTAAAATGATTCAGTGTTCATGTAATTGAAATTTAATAAAAAATTAATTGATCAAAAATTGACTATAAAAAAATGGTTTGTTAATCTGCTATTCGAAAAATCTAAAAACAAATAAAAGAGGCTGCTGTGAATTTAAAATTAAAAACATCACTTATTATCGGAGCAATTGTTGCATCTTCACTTGTATATGCCGCAACTGTACTTTCACCCAATCAGAATAATAATAGTGGATCAATTCCATCCGGTTATTCAGATTTAGAATTTTCTTTAGCAAATGGGAATTGGGTCAAAAATCTCTCTTTACCAGCAAGTGCTAATAATCTAGATAAAATTACGATTCGCTCTAGTGCGGCTTATAGTAGTTATTTAGATACTTCTAATACGAATATTCCGTTAGAAGTGTTGAAGATAAATAGCGGGGATGTTTACCAGTTCGTCTTTAATACCGCTCAAAATAAATGGATTGCTCAGTTGGCGACAGTGAGTCCTACGAACGGTGCTAACTATGAGGTTGTACCGTTAACAACTGCATCCATACAAAAAGTACTCATTCAAAATGACAAATGGGCACAAACCATTGCATTACCAAGTGATGTACGTGATGGAACAACTGTACAAGTTGTTTCTACAGCAAGTGCAAGCTCGGATATTGATAAAACAAATTTACTATTCCCAAGCAGTTTTTTATTAAAAAATGGGTCTGAATATTGGTTTAAATATTATTCGGCTTTAAGAAAATGGGTGCCAGAATATATTAAACCGCAGAAGTTAAATGTTCAGCAAATTGGAACATCTTTAGCAGCTGTAAATAGTCCACTTACAGAAGTTTCATTTGGCGATGGTAACTGGGTATCTAATTTCACTCTACCAGCGACTGCAAGTGATCGGGATAGAATTGTTATTAAATCTACGGCGACTTGGTCTGCAAAAATTAATAATACCAATATTAATAGCCAAGCGACTTTAACGCTAAAAACAGGCGATCAATATGAGTTTATGTATGTAAGTGACAAAGGATATTGGCAGCTGATCTCTTCACCAACGAAGGTGATTGATTCATCGGCAACAATTCCTGCAATTTTACCGAATATGACTCAACCCACTTTAAAGGTAAAACTTTCTACCTCAAATTGGCAGCCAACCTTGCAACTACCAGTTAAAGCTCAAGTCGGGGATAAGGTGGTTATTGCGTCAAATGCATCGGCAGACACCTTTATTAATGCGGCTAATGGTTTGTCTACAGCAATTAAAAATGGTGAAAATCGCCGTTTTATTTACACGGCTCAAGGCTGGTCAGTAGATAGCTACACAATTGATATGTTGTTGGTTTCTAGCCCAGAAGTAAATTCAATTTTAGGTGAAAGCGCTGCAAAACTTAGAATGATTGAAGGTGTAAATTTAACGAATTTAACTGCTGAAAATTCGAATGCACGTTTTTACTTAAGAGATGTGGGCTATTTGACTTATAAAATCCCTGCTGCAACTTTAAAAGAAGCGATTTCTTTTGGACGTGATGACACGACCGTACAAAATGAGCGTAAACGTGTATTGGCTGATGGTGTCTATTATCAAGGCAATGAACCAGGCGATGGCGGTTGTGGCTGGGCATGGATTAATGCATCTTCATATAACATGATTGGTGCAAATGATATTGCAGGTTGTTCTTTTGCTGCGATGCGTCATGAGGTGGGACATAATCTTGGCCTATACCATAATGGTTCAACCAATATTGGTTCAGGCTTTGCTCATCCTCTAGGAAGTACCGCGATGGGAGGTAATAATATTAATTTTTACTCTAGCCCATACTTATATAACCCTAAATATGGTGTCCGTTTGGGAGTAGAAGGAAAAATTGATGCTGTCAGTGTTATCAATCTGAACGCACAGAAAATTTCTCTATATAACTAATTTCTATTTTTAGCCATAACTAATGAAAAAAAATAAATTGTTCATAGGAACTGCTATCGCTTGTTTAGCGCTAGCGGTTCTCATCTGGCTCGCATTTTCACAGCAAAGTTCTTCTGCTTTAACGTCATCTGCAGATAACCAGAAAGGTGAAGTTAGCTTAAAACGAGTTGAAAGTCAGAATGGTTTTACTCGTCAAAATACAATGAATCTGAGTCCGTCAGAGAAAGAAAGGTTATCTAAGCAACAAATTGTTTTTAATGAGATAGAAAAAGATCAGTTGCCTTCTAATGTTAATTTTCCACTGATTAAAAATGGACAAGGTATGGTGATTAAGTATGATCCAAACGTGATTGAACTCAAAAAAGTGGGTGATACGGTTAAGTTTCAAATGTTGGAATATGGAATTAACCGCACAGGAAAAATTGTAGAGATTGAACCTGTTGATCAAGATATTGTTCGGTGGACTGGGAAATTTGATCAGGGAGATCCAAATCAGAATTTCTTTACCATCACCCAAAGTCAAAAAGACCACTATACGATCATGCAAATTTTTACCGAGAAAGGAAATTATTCGGCTGAAATTAAAGATGGGGTTGGACTAATACAAACGATGGATGACGGAGTCACTGATCAGGAGTTACATCATGATCACCCTTAGTCAAATAAATGGTTCAGATGAGAAAAGAGTATAGTTCGCAGTTTATCTGTACGGATATGAGCTTTATGCGTTCACTCTCTTTTAAAAACAAAGTATGCTTATGCCTGTAACAAGGAGCATACATGTATCAAGTACTTGCTAGAAAATACCGTCCACGTAATTTCAATGAGTTAGTGGGGCAAAACCATGTTTCTCGTGCATTAAGCAGTGCATTGGAACGCGGTCGTCTACACCATGCTTATTTATTTACAGGAACGCGTGGTGTGGGGAAGACCACAATTGCACGTATTTTAGCCAAGTGTTTAAACTGTGAAACAGGTGTGACCTCTACACCATGTGAAGTCTGTGCAACTTGTAAAGCGGTAAACGAAGGCCGTTTTATTGATCTGATTGAGATTGATGCTGCTTCAAGAACAAAAGTAGAAGATACGCGTGAACTTTTAGACAACGTTCCATATGCGCCAACGCAAGGTCGTTTTAAAGTTTATCTGATTGACGAAGTACATATGTTATCTACGCATTCCTTTAATGCGTTATTAAAAACATTAGAAGAACCACCAGAACACGTTAAATTTTTATTTGCAACGACTGATCCACAAAAGCTGCCGATTACGGTCATTTCACGTTGTTTGCAATTTACATTGCGCCCTTTAGCTGTCGATGAAATTACAAAGCATCTTGGCACTATTCTTGAAAAAGAACAGATTGTTTCTGATCAAGATGCAATTTGGCAAATTGCTGAGTCTGCTCAAGGTTCATTGCGTGATGCATTATCTTTAACCGATCAGGCAATTGCCTATGGTCAGGGTGCTGTACAGCATCAAGATGTTAAAGAAATGCTCGGTCTAATTGACCGTACCATTATTTATGATTTGATTTTAGCGATTCATCAGAACCAACGTGAAAAAGTTAGTCAGCTTTTATTACAATTTAGACATCAAGCGCTTGATGTTTCACTTGTACTTGATCAGTTGATTTCGACATTGCATGAATTGGCAATTTTGCAATATCTGCCTGATTTGAGTTTGAAATATAGCGATGAAATCAATCGCAAAATCATGCAACTGTCCAAGCTGATTTCTGCTCAAGATTTACAGCTTTATTACCAAATTGCATGTAAAGGACGATCTGACTTACAACTTGCAGTGACGCAAGAACAAGGTTTTGAAATGTGCGTTTTACGCTTATTAGCGTTCCGTCCTCTAACGCCAAATGAAATTTTAGTGTCAGAGCCTGTTCAACAAAATCAACAAGTTGTAGTGAATCATCAAGTTCAACAAACAGCCCAAGATATTGCTCCTGTAAGTGCTGTGCAGCCAGTTGAAGTTATTAGCCAACCCGCTATGGTTGAACCTGAACCTGAACCTGAACCTGAACCTGAACCTGAACCTGAACCTGAACCTGAACCTGAACCTGAACCTGAACCTGAACCTGAACCTGAACCTCAGTCTAATCAGGATTTAATGGTATTTGATCCAAATCATCATGAGTTAATCGGATTTGAGTCAGCATCTGTTCAAGAAACAAGTAATGTTTTGGAAGAAGATTTCATTCCTCTACCAGAACAAAAGTCAGTACAAGTTCAGGCTGAAACCCAAGCCAAAAATATTGAACCTGAACCAGCTTTTACTGCTGAGCCTATAGGTTTATTTGAAGCACCTAGCACTGATTTTTCACTTGCCCAAGATACGCCCGTTACTAATGATTTAGCCTTAGAACCTGTTGTCGAACAACCGTTACTGGTGGAAACCCCAGAGGCGATTGAGAAGGTTGACGTTGTAAAAGAAGTTAGTGCAACTGATAACGGGCAGCTTATGCCTCAAGACATTTTGAAGCTAACCACGCAAACCTTAGAAGGCGAGTGGACACTAGCAAAATGGGAATATTGGTTTAGAACTAGTCAACTTTCTCCAGCTGTTCAAGAGCTTGCTCAGCATGGCGTGATGACAGGTCAAATTGGTGGCAATACAGTTTTCCATATTCCTCAAGAATATGAAAATATGTTGACTCAATTACAACAAGGTCTTATTGATGCATTAAATGAGCAATGGCCTGATACCCAATTTACAGTTGAATATGGTGCTGTAAATACGGCTACACCATATATCATTCAAAGTGCGCGTAAAGAAAAAGCCTTTCAAAGAGCAGCTGAGTTATTACAACAACAGCCAGTCATTAAAAGCCTCATAGAGACCTTTGATGGCGAATTACAAAATATTCAATTAAAGCCTTAACTTTTTAGTCCTGTGATGAGCTTGGAAATTATACAATTCCATGCTTTTTCACGGGATTGAAACATTCAGGTCACGTCACTGTCATTGTACTTTTCTATGTTAGCCATTTTAGATTTTAAATGGATTGTACATAGACATGAAAAGGCAATACGCAGGAATAACTTCTTTTAAATATTCATATTTTTTATTGATCAGCGCACTTTTGCTGAGTGGCTGTAACGACTCATCAAATGATAATTCAAATGCACCAGACACAGGTAAAAAGCCTGTAATGCGCTGCGCTCCATAAACTTAAATAATAAAAAGAACCTGATCATGATTACACGTCGTAAATTTTTAAATTACTCTTTAAATATGGGCTTTGGTGCTGCGGCATTGGCGGCTTTCCCATCTAGTATTCAAAAAGCTTTGGCAATTCCTGCAAACAATAAAACAGGCACAATTCAAGACGTCGAACACGTTATTATTTTAATGCAGGAAAACCGATCTTTTGACCATTATTTTGGAACATTAAAAGGCGTTCGAGGTTTTGCTGATCGTTTTACGATTCCTCTACCGAGTGGCCGCCGTGTATGGGAGCAACTCAGAAATAACGGGCAAGTTTTAACGCCTTTTCACTTAGATGGCACAGCCAATAATGCACAGCGAGCAGATGGTACGCCTCATACATGGAATGACAGTCAGTTGGCTTGGGATAATGGGCGTATGGCGAATTGGCCAGCTCATAAAACTGATATATCAATGGGCTATTTTAAAGAAAAAGAAATTCCATATCAGTTTGCGCTTGCAAATGCATTTACAATTTGTGATGCCTACCATTGCTCTATGCACACTGGAACAGATGCGAATCGGTCTTTTCACTTAACAGGCACGAATGGGGCAACACCAACCAAGCGATCATTTGTAAATAATGAATGGGACTGGATTGATGGTAATCCAGCTACAGCAGATCGTGGTTATACGTGGAAGACCTATGCTGAGCGTTTGGAAGAAGCCGGTGTAAACTGGATTTGTTATCAAAATATGCCAGATGAATGGGGCGATAATATGCTTGGTGCATTCCGCTCATTTAGAAAGGCAAATATCGCATCTGGTTATCCGGTTGCAAGTGGTGGTGAACCGAACAAACCCTATGCTGATACTGGACAAAAATTACCGTATAAAGCTTATGATGCTGCGACTGATAATGCCAAAAATCCATTGTATAAGGGCATTGCAAATACTTTACCGGGCAATCAACCTGAAGAATATCTCGACGCTTTTAAACGAGACATTCGTGAAGGAAGATTGCCGCAAGTCTCTTGGATTAATGCACCCTCAATTTATTGTGAACATCCAGACCCTTCAAGCCCAGTTCAAGGGGCGTGGTTTATTCAAGAAATTATTGATGCATTAACTGCTGTGCCAGAGGTTTGGAGTAAAACAGCACTGATTATCAATTTTGATGAAAATGATGGCTATTTTGACCACGTACCATCACCATCTGCGCCATCTCGACTTAAAAATGGTCAATACGCAGGGAAATCAACATTAAGCAGTGCCGACATGCAGGATGAATATTTTGATCATGCTGCACCAGAGGGTAGTTATTCTCAACCTACATCTGATGGGCGCGTTTATGGGCCAGGGCCTCGTGTTCCGTTATATGTGATTTCTCCATGGAGCCGCGGTGGCTGGGTCAACTCTCAAGTTTTTGACCATACGTCCGTGCTTATGTTTTTAGAAAAACGATTTGGTGTAAAAGAGCCAAATATTAGTCCATACCGCCGTGCAGTGTATGGTGATTTAACCAGCGCATTTAATTTTAAAACTCCAAATGCAGATGTTCTACCACAGCTCAATGGAAAACAAACACGTGTGCAGGCAGACGAATTAAGAGAAAATCAAGAAGCCTTGCCTGCTGTTCCAGTACCAACAGATAGCAAATTACCGATTCAGCAAAGTGGTATACGTCTGTCACGAGCATTGCCTTATGAGTTGCATACCAGTGCGCGTTGTAAAGCGGATGGAAAGGTGCAATTGATTTTCTCTAATACAGGTCAGCAAGCGGCGGTTTTTCATGTATATGACAAGCTCAATCTCGACCGAATTCCGAAGCGTTATATTGTCGAGCCGAATAAAACCTTAGATGATGAATGGGATGCTTTAAAAGATAACTTAGGTCGCTATGATTTATGGGTGTTAGGCCCAAATGGTTATCATCGTCACTTTAAAGGTGATACTCAACGTATTGTCGATAGTGGAATTAAACCTGAAATTCGAGTGTGTTATGACATCGCTAATGGTGATGTCTATGTAGAGCTTATGAATGACGGGGCTAAGGATGCAATATTGACTGTAAAGCCATGCGCATACCGACAGGATGCTCCGTTGCAGTTTACGGTCAAAGCGGGTCAAGTTGTTAAACAACATTGGGCTTTGGCTGATGTAGGCCATTGGTATGATTTTGAGATCACATGCCAAAGTGATGTGTCTTATTATCGACGCTTTGCTGGTCGGGTTGAAACAGGTGAAGATTCGTTTAGCGACCCAGCAATGATCTAAATGATAAAGAGGCAAAAAGAATAGCTCATTTTCTTTTTGCCTCATTTTTTATAATAAAAATTTCTCTAAAACGTCACGAGTAGACTCAGAAATTGGAACAGTTTTACGCGTTTCACGATCAACAAACACATGCACAAAATGTCCTTGAGCCGAGGATTGATCTTGACCTTGTTTAAAGATTGCCAATTCATAGCGCAGTGAAGTGGTACCGATTTTACCAATAGCAACACCTACCTGAATAATTTCGGGAAAAGATAATTCCTGAAAAAAACTACAAGCTGAATCGACCACTAAGCCAATTGATTGTGATTGATGAATATCAAAACCTGTTTTTTGAATGAGTAAGGCATTTGCTGCCGTATCAAAGTAACTATAGTAAGTCACATTATTTACATGACCATAGATATCGTTATCTGCCCAGCGCGTTTGAATATCTAAAAAGAACTTAAATTGATCGCGAGTTTTTAAAACTGGTTTAGTCATTAATGAATCGCCTGATAAATTGCCAAAGCAGCAGCTTCTGTCATGTCACGAGGGTTATTTTGTAGCAAGCGAGTTTGTAGCATGGCATCTTGAGCAAGCTTAGGTAGACTAGACTCTTCAATATCCAAATCTCTAAGTTTTAAGACCAAACCACTACGATCTAAATGGTTTTGCATATGGTCAATAAACAGATCACACAAACCATCTGTGCTGCCATTACTATATGGATCTAGCCATTGCATCAGTTCCGCATAGTATTTTTTTGCATTTGGTGCATTAAATTTTAATACTTCAACCAACACTAAGGCATTGGTATGCCCATGCGATAAATGAAAATGCCCGCCAAGTGGGTAAGCTAAAGCATGCACAGCTGCAACGGGTGAATTTGCAAATGCTTGACCTGCAAGCATCGAGGCGAACAGCATGTTTTGCCTTGCTTCTATGTCATTACCATTTTTAAGAACTTTCGGTAAGTTATGGTTCAGTAACTTCAAAGCATTTTTGGCTAAAATATCGGTATAAATATTCTTTTTATGCTTAGAGGTGTATGCCTCAATGGCGTGCACCATCGCATCAATGCCTGTTGCAGCAGTAATGTGAGCTGGTAAATTTTGAGTAAATGTTGCATCTAAAATAGCGGTATCTGCATACAGTACCGGAGAGACAATCCCCATTTTTGTTGTCTCGCCCGTGGTCACAATTGAAATTGGAGTGACTTCCGAGCCTGTACCAGCTGTAGTTGGAATTAAGATAAGCGGAAGGCGAGCTGTGGTTACCTGATTTACGCCATACATATCTTGCAAACTTTGAGTTTGGTCGGGGTATGCGAGCAAGGCAATGACTTTTGCAACATCTAAAGAACTACCACCGCCAAAACCAATAATGGCATCTACATTTTGCTGTTTTGCATAATTGGCTGCATCTAATACCACTTGTTCTGGTGGGTCAGCTTGAACATCTGCATAAATGACATGTTCAATATTAAGCGTATCTAAAATTTGAATAATGGGAAGATGTAATTGATTTTTGATCATGCCTGCATCGGTGACGAGTAATAACTTACGGTAAGCTTTTGATGACAAAACATTCTGTAATTCTTGTATAGAGCCTAAGCCTGAGATGATATTTGGAACGGTTTGAAATTGAAAATGGCTCATATACGTTATTTCCTTATTTTTGAACATTATTGTAGAAGGGTTCTTTAGGATTCAATCTTTAAGTAACTTAGCATAAGACACTTTAAAATAAAGTAGTTCTGAAGTGATTATGTTTAGTGTTGTATGAGATAAGCACTACTTTCATCTGGTAGGAGGGGGAAGGTAGGCGGAGATCGCGCAAGGTATTTAAACGTTTATGGAAAGGTGGGCTTTTTGTTATTTATACTGTTTGGTAGATTTTCCTGAAGACTACTAATTCATATAATGCCCTAACAATTTATAATTTTATTCGGTTCAAAAGTGAAAATTTCTAAAACTGTACTTAGTCTTATTGGATGCTCTTGTTTAATGCTCAGCTCAGCAGCAATGGCGAAAACCAGCTCTAGCGTCTATTCACCTAAAAATGGTGTAGTTTGTGACAAATATATCTGCGCTGATAAGAAGGGCGTATCTAAAAAACTTACAGCCAAATACTTAGGAACTAACAAAGCAAACAAAGCGTTCTCTCAAGGCGATTTTGATACTTCTGCATTCACACTCTCAAATGGTGTGTTCTGTGATACTAAGACAAAACTATGTCATGTTGATCGATACTTTGAAAATGGACATCGTAGTAAAGTTGATAGAAAAATGACGGATAAACTTTTTAAAAATAAATGATTTCTATCCTAGTTTTACTTAAAAGCCCATAATAATTGGGCTTTTTTTGTACGTAATATCAGATAAATAGACTACTAATTAAAAAACTATCTAAACCTTCAAAAAATTAGGTTTTTGCTTAGGTTTTCTTAATATATCAATGGAACTAGTTTTTACAAGTAGGATTACTGCTATTTAAAAACTTTATGGGCTTGTAATTATGGTGATTTTAACATTCGCATTGATTGCCGTAGTTGTAGTGATGATACTTAGCCCGATAGATCCTTAATTTCATAGTCGAAAAAAGATTGTAGAAGTAACCAAAGAAGTTAAGAAAGCCAAAGATGATATTCAAAGTAGTTAACCGCATTCTGGCGGTATTATTAACTAGATCACATATATTTCTGTCATTTGTCGGATTTAATTAAATTATTTAGAGACCTGTTTATACTGAATGTTCAAAATAAAAACAGGGTAACGACGTGAAAAATATTATTTTAGCAACAATAATGGGCTTCAGTGGAATCAGTAGTGTATTTGCTGAGTGTACATATGGCTTTGATGCAACATTAGCTCAGTTGCAATCTTTAGGTAATACTTCTGTTCAGAAGTTTCCAACTATTACAGGAAATAAGTTTTCTTATAAGACATCTCAACAAAGTCCAATTTATACGGCTTATAGTCAGGATTATCTGACAAGGGCATTAGCCGCAAATGATAATCAAGCTTCGCTCTATACACGTGGTGACAAAATCATACCCACAACTGGAATTATAGCTTTTGAATATAAAATTAAAGTTCCTACACTAGGCAATACGGGTTTTGTAAATATTTTCCCAACTCTTGCAGCCGGTATTATGCAGAATGGTAAGGCGATGAATATCATAGTTGCTTACCAACATGGGCCCACAACTAATCACTTTTATTTTCAAACTACATCAAATGATGATGCATTGGTTTCTAATGGATTTAAGTTAGCTCCGGAAGTTACTTCCGATGGCTACCAAAAAATTGGTATCTATATTAATCAGAACTCTAATCAAGTGGGTTTAGTTTTTAATGGGGTTAATAAAGGCTATTTTGCAACGTTTCCTTCTAAACTCGATAATCTATATTTTTCATTAACCTCTAATTTTTATGATTTAGCAGCAACTGATGCGAACAAAGATGTTTCGATCGAGTTCCTACTTGATAAATCGAAAATTACACAAAGTTATCCAACTGGTACCAAAGATATTTGTGGAGTAGCTTTGTAAAAAGTCCATCAAATTAAAAGACTCCTCACCAGCCACTTTCGAGTGGCTTTTTTAGGTCTAAACGAAAAGTAAAATAAATAGAAAAAATAATATAAAAAAAGTTATTCCTCTGTGGGAAAGCCCTCTGATGAGGGCTTTATTATTTTTTTAAAAATTAGAAGATCGGATCGTTTATCGACTGATTTATCAACTTTTAATCTATTGATAAACATTATTTTCCTTTTCAAGCCCTATGAGTTTTGACAAAATGCAACACGTCACAATGGTCAATTCAATTTTGACAATAATTTATAGTTTTGTCGGGATGTTGCATGCACTATATTTATTTCTATGTAATTCAAATATTTGGAAGTAATTTCTAATGGAAACACAATATAAGGTGTTATGTGTCTGTTTAGGAAATATTTGTCGTTCTCCCACGGCTGAAGTGGTTTTTAGACATTATTGTGATGCACATCAACTCAATATACTTGTCGATTCTGCTGGAACGAGTAATTATCATCCAAACAAAGCACCAGATCAGCGAAGTCAGCTGCACGCTAAAAAAAGAGGTTATGACTTATCTTCTTTACGTGCAAGACAGCTTTCAACTCAAGACTTTTTAGAATTTGATTTGATTTTGGCAATGGATCATCAAAACTTTAATGACATTCATGACATGCTACAAAGTGCGGTTTCTCAGTTTGGGACTCATCAAATTCGTGCAAAAGTAGCTTTAATGAGCGAGCATGATCCTGAATATCCACAACAAGCCTTGCCTGACCCTTATTATGGCGGAGCTGAAGGCTTTGAACGTGTACTCAATCAATGCGAGTCCAGTAGTTTGGCATGGATTAATATTTTAAAAAAACAATTGAATGTTTAAGAATAGGTTTTTCAATACAATGCAAATTCAAAATCAGGTACAGCTTAAGCCATTCAATACTTTGAGTTTAGATGCAACAGCGTCTCACTACACCAAAGTCCAAACTATTCAGGATATTGAGGAAGCTCTGGGTTTTGCTGAACAGCATAATTTAAATGTACTTGTATTATCGGGCGGTAGTAATATGCTACTGCCGCAACAGATCAATGCGTTGGTTATTCATCTAGATATTCAAGGTATTGAAGTTTTATCGAACGATGATGATTTTGTTCGTGTTAATGTCGGTGCAGGCCAAGTCTGGCATGATTTCGTTTTATACAGTACTCAGCAAAATTGGTTTGGCTTGCAAAATCTCGCACTTATTCCTGGATTAGTCGGTGCTTCGCCTGTACAAAATATTGGTGCTTATGGGGTAGAAGTAGGTGAGTTTATTGAATCGGTACAGGTGTATGACCGTAAACTTAAACAAACTCAGACAATTTTAGAAGCAGACTGCCATTTCGCCTATCGTCATAGCATTTTTAAAGATGATCCGAACCGTTACATCATTACGCATGTGACTTTTAAATTGCTTAAACATCCCCATTTAAAGCTTAACTATGGTGATTTGAAGCAAGCAGTTGGAGATAATCAGACTGCCGAGAACTTACAAAATCAAGTCATTCATATTCGTCAAAGTAAACTCCCTGATCCCAAAGAATATCCAAATGTGGGAAGTTTCTTTAAAAATCCAATAGTTAATCCTCAAGAATTTGAGCGCTTAGTCACACAATTCTCAACAATTCCACATTATCCTCAAGCGAGTGGAAACGTTAAAATTGCAGCAGGATGGTTAATTGATCAGGTGGGTTGGAAAGGTAAACAACTTGATATGGTGGGTATGTTTTACAAACAGGCATTGGTTTTGGTGAATTATGCCAATGCATCTCTCACAGATGTAAAGAAAACTTATCAGGCTGTACAACATGATGTTGATCAGCGTTTCCATATTATGTTAGAACCAGAGCCAGTGCTTTATAACAGTTTAGGTTTAATTGAAAATCATACGGAATAGTTTTATGCCACAAGTACACTTAATGGTACGTTTAGTACAAGTAGTCACCGCGCTATTTTTACTATTGGGCTGTTTCGTGGTTTTTTTATATTCGCCGTTTTATTCAAAATTAATTGTAGCTGGACTTAATTATTTTGTTCCGGTTGATGTTAACCAAGTTGCTGCTGAAAGCCAGAGACAGGCTGCATTAAGTGAGCATGACAATTTAGAACCAGGCTCAAATCTATGGATTGCTCGTCAAGCATATTTAAAGCTGACTGAAAAAGCTTTACGTGAAAAAAAGACAACAGATCTGACCTATCTTCAAGAAAACTATAAGGCTTTGCAGCAAATTATTCTTTTAGAAGAAAAGGAACAAGATTCAGAGGCAGCCGCTTCCGTAACGGTTCCTTTAGTGGTTAGAAACTCAGAAATTGATGCTGCCGATGAAGCAAGTGCGCCTATTGATGAAGCTCTCTTTATTAATAGTTCGGAAAATAAAGCCCTTACAGAGCAATATACTGAGTTCTTGGCAAGAAAGCCTGAAGTACCAGAGCATCAAAAAGCGGTCAGTGAACCTGAACAGAAAATTGAGTATGTCCGTAAAAATCCAATACCAGTCCAGTCTAAAAAGTTATCAGAACCTTATGCAATTGTTGTATTGGGTGGCGGATTAACCTTAGATAAAAATGGTAAAGATATTGTGGTTAATGGCTACACGCGCTTACGCTTAGAAAAAACTTTAGAAATTGAAAAACAAAGTCATCTTCCTATTGTGCTTAGCGGTGTTGAAGCGCCTTATATGCAAACTTGGTTAAAAGAGCGCGGTGTGGAAGCAAAACTATTAGAAAAACGTAGTATGAATACTTGTGAAAATACACGATTTAGCTCTCTGTTGCTTCAGAAGAAAGGAGGCGCTCCGACGGTTATGTTGGTTACTGATGAATATCATATGCCGCGTACACGTCGACTATTTGCCTTAAATGGTATAGAAACGATTCCTGTTGTAGCTCCGATGCCAACACCACTTACACGCTGGCAACCAAGTGTGCAAAATTACGATCATAGCCGCCGTGCGAATTATGAATTACTTGCGACAATTCGCGACATGTTGTTTGGCTCAAGTGATTGTCGAGAGGTACCTTAATGTCAGATATCCCATTTCTCAATCCTGCCGTATTAAAACAATTAGATTTGCCGGTTCCCAACCGTGATCTTACGCCACAGGTTTTAAGCCCACTCAATTTAAATACACTAGAAGAACCATCGCGAGATTTGCTGGCCTACCGCAAATTGTATGGTTTGCATTTACTTGAATGTGACCATTGGCAGGGTTATGTTCAAATGCCTTTATTTCGCTTACATGTGCAGGTTTTCAAACCTAAAATAGACAAAATACAAGGTACCGTCTGTTTGTTACATGGCTATCTTGAGCATAGCGGTATTTATCAGCCCATCATTCGTGAAATTCTTGAACAAGGTTTTAGTGTTATTACCTACGATTTACCAGGGCATGGTTTAAGCAATGGTTCACCAGCAAGTATTCAAAATTTTGATCACTATCAACAAGTACTGATGGCGGTTTATCAATATGTGAAACATGCAGATCAGTTGCCTAAACCTTGGGTGGGAATTGGACAAAGCACGGGCGGGGCAATTTGGATGCATCATTTATTAGAATATGCTGAAAAACGCCAAGATCCAATTGTAGATAGAGTCTTATTACTTTCTCCTTTGATTCGCCCTGCAAAAACCGCATGGTGGCATAATCCGGTCGGGTTAGGCATTATTCGCCGTATTAAACGCCAAGTACCAAGACACTTTAGACGTAATAATCATAATCCTGAATTTTTGCGTTTTGTTCGCTTAAAAGATCCATTGCAACCTCGAATGATGGGGATGGATTGGATTTTAGCAATGTCAAAATGGATGCAGGAAATGGAAGAACGGCCCGCTTGCCGTATCCCTGTCTGGCTTGCACAAGGTGCTCTCGATCAGACTGTAGACTGGCGTTACAACATTGAATTTATTCGTCGTAAATTTAGGCTTCAAACGCTATTAATGCTTGAAGAAGGTTCACATCAATTAATTAATGAACGTGCAGATATACGTGCGGCTTTAACAGGATTGATTCCAGCCTTTTTTACATGCGAAACCAAAACATTTTTATTATTAAAAAATAATGCACCTATCCAATAATTCTGGATAGATGCATGGCTTAATCTATCTGCTTTATTTTGAATTTTGATAAAGCTGAATAAAGTTTTTATAAACTGAAGATTGTTTTTGTGGACTATACATATTGCGTTCAATCGTTCCTTTATCCGTTTTTATCAAAACGTTTACATTTTGAGCACTTTTAAACTCTTGCAAGAATTGGCTTGGAATAATAAAGAAAGTTGTTGAATGTTTAGGTACTAATCGACTTACATTCGTTTTTTCAGTCGCTTGAGCGGGTTGATAAGTAAATCGTTTGCCATCAATATCAAATATTAACTCGTTAATATCATAAAAGTTATAACTACTACTTAAATGAACATCTACACGCAGCTGATCTTTTTGATTCTCGTTCCATTTAACGAGCAAGCTAGGACATAATTCAGTTGGTAAACAGTTGAGCTGACCAGCTGTCTTTACTACTGTAGGAGCTGTTGCTTTATCTGTACCAAATTGTGTGGTGCTGCAAGCCGTTGTAAGTAGACAAGAACCCAATAAGAGTAGAGATTTCTTCATCATATAAATTCCAAGATAGTATGTTTAATATTATTTATGTTAAGGCCAATAATTTTGACATAAATTAACGTGTAGTTGGGCTTAAAAATACAAATGGTTTTGCAATTTTAAAGGAAGAAGTAGCATCACCTGCATAGATATGGCTTTGATCGGGCCCTAAATCAAGTCTACGCGTTTTACCATCTTTAAAATTAATCTTTTTTAAGTCAACCCAAAATACATTTGGTGATAGGGCAGACTCGAAAAAAATAGAGCAGCTGTTTATGATCGGCCACAGTTCGCCAGCGAGTCGAAGAGATATTAGGTTCTTCTTGAGTATTTAGTCCATAGGGAACAGACGCATTTCGAATCACACTAAATACAGAGGCTTGAGCCTGTTTACTATCATCATTTTTAGGAATTGCATTAATATAAAATGATGCACGTGCAAAGCGATCAGATGCTCGGTTTGTACCAGGAAGCATGATCGTTCCACCAATTTGTTTCCAATATTCGGCAAGTACGAGTTGCTTATCGAAAGTAGGTGAGTTAGTCATGACTTGATAGCTGCGACTATGGTGAATCACTTGCTTTCCGTCAATATATTCAATAATTGCGCTATCACCTGTTTTGTCAGAAATAGATAAATGTAGGGTGGTAAGCCTTGATTCACCTGGAACATTGTCGGTAACAATGGTGTAAGGTTCTTTTTTCTAAGGCTTTTAAACAGCCTCATCTACAGTTGCGAAATTATCGAGTACATATTGTGCCCAAGCAGCAATGCTTAGTAATGGTTTATTAGATTTTTTTACATCTGGATATTGAGATTCTACTAACCATAAAATATTGGCAACCAATCCAGCTTCATTCATGCCATCTGTTGTGGAAACTTCATAACCTGTGGCAATTACGCTTCCATATTTAGACGTCCATTTTATTGAATTGGAGCCTGCACTTCCATCACGAGCGACTCCACTCGGCATAATCCATAAATTTGTACCCGTATCAACTTTCCAGTCCATCGAACGAGCAGTAATAATATGTTGGTTATTGCCTAAATATACTGCACGTGTACAAGCAATAGCATAGCTACTTAAGCCTACCGCCAGTGCAACAAAAGAAGAGATGAATGTTTTTTTCAACATGATGAGATACCTTCTTGTTATAAGCATTAAAAAGTTTTTATTAAATAAAATTAAAATATGTACGTTATTTGTACTTTTATATTAGGTGAAAAATCGATTAAATACAAATTAAAAGGAGAGTGGGATTTAATTAAAAATCACATATTAGTTTTAAATATGGAAGAGCATCACACTATAAATGTAATGCTCAACTTATAAGAATTAATATCAATTAAAAATGATTGGCATCAGCCATATTCCACATTCGATAATAAAAATTATCATCGTCATTATTAAGTTCAGATTGTAAAAGTTCACCTTCTTTTAAGAAAAAATGCAATTGAGCATAGTTCTTAATTTCACGATCGTTTACTCGCTGAGCCAAATGATGGGCTTTAATATCCGAAGGATGGCGTAAACCAGCCGCAGCAATCATTTCTGACAAAGCATGCAAGGTATTTTTATGAAAGTTAAATACCCGTTCTGATTTGGTCGGTACATCAATTGCTTTTTGGCGGTCTTTATCTTGGGTTGCAACACCTACAGGGCATTGGTTAGTGTGACAGCTTTGTGCCTGAATACATCCAACAGCAAACATGAAACCACGTGCTGAGTTAACCCAATCTGCACCTAGTGCAAAAGTACTGGCAATATCGAATGCACTAATGATTTTACCACTCGCACCGATCTTAACTTGATCTCTTAGCCCTGCGCCGACAAGCGTGTTATGGACAAAGCGCAAGCCTTCACGTAATGGCGTACCAATATTATCGCTAAACTCAATTGGTGCGGCACCTGTACCGCCTTCAGAACCATCAACCACAATAAAGTCAGGAACAATTTTTGTTTCAAGCATTGCTTTAACAATACTCATAAATTGCCAAGGCTGACCAATACACAGTTTAAAACCAACTGGTTTTCCGCCAGATAATGTGCGCAACTTCTGTAAGAAATGCATCATTTCAATTGGGGTGGAGAAACTAGAATGCTTTGCAGGAGAAATACAGTCATGATCGCGAGAAACGCCGCGGATTTCGGCAATTTCTGCGGTAATTTTATGTTTAGGTAAAATACCGCCATGGCCTGGTTTTGCACCTTGGGAAAGCTTCAGCTCAATCATTTTGATCTGTGGTAATTGAGATTGTTTAGCAAACTTTTGCTCATCAAATTTTCCGTCTAGGGTACGGCAACCAAAATAACCACTGGCAATTTGCCAAACAATATCACCGCCATTTTCTAGATGGTAAGGGCTTAAACTACCTTCGCCAGTATCATGATAAAAACCACCTAACTGTGCACCTTTATTTAACGCACGAATTGCGTTGGCACTTAAACTACCAAAGCTCATGGCAGAGATGTTCATGATTGACGCGCTATAAGGTTGAAGGCATTGTGCATTACCCACCTGAATACGGAAACTCTTTGGATCTGCTGGTGGGCAAGGGCTTATTGAGTGGACAATAAAGCGATAGTTTTCTTGATAAACGTCAATGATTGAACCAAAAGGTTTATCTGCATTTTCATTTTTAGCGCGTTGATAAACTAGACTTCTTTGCATACGAGAAAAAGGCAGAGCATCTTCGATCCGACTTCAATAAAGTATTGACGAATTTCTGGGCGTATATCTTCAAACAAAAAACGGAAATGCCCCATAATTGGGTAGTTTCTTAAAATTGAATGTTTATTCTGCAAAACATCATAAAGGCCTAATAAGCTTAGTGCACCTGTGAGTACCCATAAACCGTTAAGTAGAGTATCTGAAATAAAATAATAGATACTATGAGGCGTATATACGGTTCGAAACCACGTAATGCTGAGTGCAGTAAAAATACATAAGAACCAGAGAGAATGGCGTGAAAAGAATGTATTGAGAAATTTATGTCGAATGATTTGTGCTGGACTCGCCATATTGGAACAAATTCCTAATGTTTTACTGGCACATACCTTGCCAAGAAGCAAGTAAAACTACAAGTATGGAATTGTTAGTTTTAGGGGACAAGACAGAGTACATTCAAAGGTTCGCTCGATTTAGAAATATATTTTTAAATAGAAAGTATTTTGACTATAAATAATATTTAATCTGAAGCTTTTAGCATTAAGATAAATTATAAAATTAATGGATTTTATAAATGTTTAGCTGTACTAAAAAATATATTTTGTTAAATCATTTTCTAAAATCTATATATACAAAATAAATGTAAATTTAGATTTATTTAAAAATAAAAAATATTTGAATGCTATTTGTACATTTTTGGTTTAATTAAGGCTGTGCTATTTAATTGTTTTTTGCTAATATAAATAAATTGAAATAATATTTTTTAATAGACATTACTACAACTATATAAGATTCTAAAAATTATTTAAGGACTGAAATGAATTGGAAATTATTAATATGCTCTATTCTTCTAACAGGAGTCTTTTTCCTAACTTTAATGTTCTATTTAGGTTTTGATTTAGATACTTTTAAAAGAGTCGTTCTAATACAAAGTTTGTTAGTAGCTGCGGCTATCATCTTTAACTCTATGGAACGAAAGAATAATCCTATTTTTCCGGGTTGTATCGTTTATCCCTTACTTGGTATTGTATTTGTTTTGGGATTTACACCTATTCTAGATTTTTTTGCTGAAAGACCCAAAGGATTTCATAGTTGGGATATTAGGAATATGTTTGTGATCAACTCTAGCAGTGCAGACTATCAATTTAGGGAACTGGCTTGGTATGGCAAAGCTTATATACAGTTAGGTTTTGCTATGGTTGGTGGATTTCTTGGCTTATTTTTTCATCTAATTTTTAGAAATAGTTAAGTTAATGCTAACTTCTTTTGGTAGGTGACAAGTTGTTTTAATTACTGAAAATTTAAAAAAATCCTAGAACTGCTATAAATTACTTAGATTTCTTATTCATAAAATATTATTTTCTTATTCATTTAAAATATATAGAACAATCAGTAGCTTACTTTTTGTTCTTGTTTTTTTGACCAAAGGTTAAAAAATTATAAAATATTAAAAGTTATGGTAAATTTTAACTAATGAAAAGCTATCATTTTTT
>Ga0065703_1000063_pt1 | contig 30242 bp, 28 predicted proteins | sample SwiRhicommunBV21_FD_59090 | JGI IMG/M metagenome (GOLD analysis project Ga0065703, IMG submission 59090) | Switchgrass rhizosphere microbial communities from Buena Vista Grasslands Wildlife Area, Michigan, USA - BV2.1 v1 | ecosystem: Host-associated > Plants > Roots > Rhizosphere > Soil ...
CCAAGAAATAATGAATGTGCAAAGCCAACTCCTTTTTATTGGGAGTTCTGCCAAAACATAAGATTTATGGTGGCAGAACGGAAGAGGGTTCGCGGACTGGTTTCGACTCCAGCACACCCGAGGGTGTCCCTCTCCCGTCCTACCGCAACGGGAGGGAACGAGGAGATGCTCACACAAAACTATTCCTCAGAAGAAATAATCCTGATGTGGTCGAAAAAACCGGTCCGCGACGACCGTCTGGCAATGTGGCCAGCAGGCAAAGAATAGTGCTCTGTCCTATTGCAGTCAAGCACGTAAAATGCCATTTGTTTTAAATTAAATCATTAGGAAAGTAAGGCTAAATAATGAGTGGGTTATTGTTAAGTGGGAGGATTAAAATTTATATAGCTATATTAGCTTAGGTGATTAATATAGAACTTTTTATTTTAAAATAAAAAGTTACCTTTGATTTATAAAGATTCTAAAAATTAATCAAACAAAGGCAACTTTCAAATCAGATTTAAATAAATTTTGGATTCCACTTTCATCAAATAGGTCCGTTAATTGATTTATCCAGTGAGTCCTTCGGTAGGTTCAATATGAATATTATCAATAAGATGTTCTTTATTGATATAGATAGTAACTCGGCCAGACTGATATTCCTGTGTAATCTTGTCTTCTGGATAAACGATACGAACTTTTCTTCCTAATAATTGCTTTATCAAAACTGGCTCGCTTTCCTTTGAAAACGTTAAGGTGGGCCAAGGTGATATTGGACCATCACTCATAACTTTTCCACCTGAACTCATTAAATTTTGATTTATATAAGGTTCAATCTTAATATCATCAATACAATGATTTTCAGTGATATGGATAGTGACTCGTCCAGACTCATATTCCTCCGTAATCTTGTCTTCTGGATAAATAATACGAACTTTTTTCCCTATCAGATCATTTATAAAAATCGGCATGTTTTTCACTGACCATGGCCAGTGAGTCCATTGGTCGTTATCATTACTCATGAAACTCTCCTACTTCCTTGCTCTACAATTCAAAAATAACACAGATAAGTGTAAAAAATTATACGATTAATAATTAATAAATAAGTGTCTTAGCTATATAAGATTTGACTATTCTTCAATTAAAAAATTAAAACTAGAAATCATTTAAAAATGGTTTTAGATAAGTAAGAGCTTCTGAAATATTTTGATCATAAGTTTTGTTTTTATCCCATTTTTTTATCGCCTCATCAATCCGATTTATTAAATTATTTTCTTTTGATTTTCTAACTACTTTACTTAAAAGCCCACCAATAGCGTTTTCATATACTTTCAAATCATATATTTCATAATTATATATTTTTTCAATTTCATTATCAGAAACATCTAATTCTATTTTTAAATCAAAATCTTGATTATTAATAGGATCAATAAAGTAAGTTTTTTCTTTAGTTTCTCCTATATAGTTACTAGCCAGTGAGAGTATTACTCTGAAGGCTCCAAAGTATTCGATGTATCCAAATATTCGCTTTAGTTCAGTACTTGCCCTTATATGAACACAATGAAATGGAATATCTTTATTTCTGTTTTTAACAAAATCTTTATCAATTGAATAAAAATATCCAAAGCAAGGCTCACGATTTTCTAATAAGTACCCAGTTGCCAAATCACATTGCTTTAAATCAATTCCCATTAAAAAAGTCATTGCCAATGCCGTTTTAACAAGCGATCTACCAGATTCTTCACCACCAAAATTTATTTCATCATGTATTATCTGATTCATTGGGGCAATATTTTGTTTTAATTTTTCACTTATAGAATTTTGAGATTCACTACTTATATTATTTTCTTTAAATACTTTTTTTAAAATATCTTTAGCAATTTTAAAATTTGGAGCTTCAATTTTAATATTCAAGCTTCCATCTGGATTTTTTTCAATATGCTCAGTTGGACGAGTTAAAATAAAATCACCTTGAGGTTGCTTTAGATATTGATTACCATCTAAAGTATTTACTAAATAATTAGGAAGTTTTTTCTCTCTCTTAATATTCAAAGACGTTGAAAAGAAAGCTAATTGATTAGCTAAGGTAGAATCCCAATTATGACCAAACTTATTATTACATGTTCGACATATAAAATTTTTAATTTTTAGACGACCACCTATAGCTTGTGGTATAACATGTTCTTCTGATTGATTTTCTTTACTTATAAAAGTATTACATAATGCGCAATTATTCATGATATTTACCAAAAAACCTTTATTCAAACTATTTAACACTAATATCATTACATGTAAATTTAAATACTCTCCTAATTAGACAAAAGCTAAGTACAATAACCATGACTTAGCTTTGAATCAAAATCTGTAATATCTAAAACTATGGAAAGAAACGAATACCAAGAAGATAAATATAGAAAGTTCATTTATTCAAGTAAAAGACGCATTCAGCGAATGGGTTCTACAATTAGAGAAACTTACGGCCGAGGCCATTCATAACTATATTCACCTCAACTACAAGGATGAATGGTTTGAAAGTAGCTTTTCAATTTTAAGTTGTTGGAAATTCTCTAAAAAANNCTTTGATAACACTGACAAATTTTGGTGTGATGCCATTTATTTCGAAAACTTTCATATAGAAAATGAACGAGTATTTACTTTTAATGGACACGCGTGGATTGGCTTGGTAAGCAATGTTGGATCAGAATGGAAAGTACCAGTCTCAGGCAAATTTTGCATAAGTTCGAATGGGAAAAATTTAAAAAGCTATACCTTAACTTTTTACAATAAAAGTCAGGAATTGATTTTGGCGAAAAATAGGAAATGCTAAAAACTTCAAAATAAGAGTTCATCCCCCTTTTACAGTCAAGCACGCAAAATGTCATTTGTTTTAAATTAAATCATTAGAAAAGTAAGGCTAAATAATGAGGAGTTTATTGTTAAGTTGGGAAATAAAAACAGCCTTGAGAGGCTGTTTTGGGGTATTAGCATAAGAAGTTTTAGACAAGCTTATGCATTATGCCATACATATCTTTCAACTTTAATTTTAAAGTCTCCTAAATCATGTAATGTTTCATATATTCTTACCTTATCCCTCAAATATAAAACTTGTGGTGGGTTATTTAGATAGTTAATAAAATCTTGTACAGTAGGTTGCACTCCAACCCAAAGTGTATGAAGTACTTCTTTAATTTCACTTTTATTTTGATTAGCAATTTTTTTCAAACAAATCTCTCTAGATGAGAAAAATCTTAAGAAAACTGAATAATCAATAAAATAAGTATTATGAATTGAATAATCCAAAGAAAAAGGTAATGAATGTAAAATTAATTTGATGACCTTCTTATTTTTCATATCAATTTTATGTTTATCACTATATTCAATCAGTCCCGACTCTAATCTTTCGACTTGAGAAATATATTCATCAAAGTTTCGTTGAAACTTATTCAAAGAAAGACATTCTGTAGTAGATATACCTCTATTTTTACATTCAATTATAAAAATATAATCATCCCACTCTAAAATAGAATCATACTGATATTGTAAGTCTTTTTTTCCATTATCTCCATTAACCGAAAATTTTATCTCACTGACATTAAATGATATTTCCCTCTCTTTCTCTTTTAATTTATTAACAACTTCTTTTTCAAACAGTTTTCCCTTATCTATTAGATGCAAGTCAAATTTAGAAAAAATTGAAGATAAAATTTTTTCTAAGTCTGTATTTTTAATAGTGAGAGGAAAAATTAAAAAATTTCCATCATCAACTTTAATTATAGGAGTATCATATAAATCTGCTCTTTCCTGTTTTTTATAAGTTAGATTATCAATAATTATTAAATGCTTATCAGCAGAAATTTTATTATTTAAAAAACAGTTACTTAACTGATTAAATGAAACAGAATTAAAACCATTAGATTCCGAGAGTTCTCTTAATGATAAAAAGCTCAAAAACCATTCTTTAATTGTTAATCCTTTATATTCTTCTTTATCTTCGTCAATATCTATAAAATATAAGCGATAAAAAAGACCTCTTAGAAAAGCTAAATCTTTCTGAGTATCACTAAGTTGTTTAATAAACTCTCCATCCTTCTCATACTGTTTTAATAAAATATCAATATATATTCCACTCATTCTTTGCATAGCAATCATTGAATATAGATGAAACCAACTGGGTGATAAAAAAATTTCATTTTCATTGTTTAATATATTATCATTTAAAGAACTATTGAAAAACCTGAAATTGTAATCAATATCTTGTACTATATCCCACATCCCGGTATTAATTAGTGATTTTTGCAACAATTCTATTTCATATTTGTTTTGTTCTAAAACCTCAGATGGCAATACTATTTCATTTTTATTATTAACAAGTTTTGGATTTAAATAAATAATACTCTGCAAATTATAGTTTATTATTTTACACAGGTTCTCTATTCCTTTATCAAAATTATTAATTTCCAAACCTAACTCATTCAAAATAAAATCTTCATTAATTTCTTTTTTTACACCCTCCCCTCCATTTAAAAATTTTTCTCCAGCAAAATTAAATAAGTTTATTATTAATTGAATTCCATTGGTTTCCAAATATTTTTTTTCATCTAAAATATTTAAATAAAGTTTTTCAATTACTTCAATATTATCAAAAATTTTTGTTTTAATTTCCTTTTTCAAATAAAATTCTTTTAAAAAATTTCTAAATTTTACGACTTTTTTATTAGGCTTATTAGGAAATTGATTTATTAACTTAACATTCTTATTAATTTCCAAAAGCAATATTTTTAAATCATCCTCATTCTCTTTAAGAAGAATATCTTCTATTCCATCAAATGAATATTCATCAAGCTTATCTTTTAAAGAGTTATACAAGCTACTCATTTCTCACCTTTAATTGATTTAAAAACATTTAAAATTATTCCTTAATTATACTGGATATTACAAGCTTTATAAAAAATTTAATTTTCCAACTAATATTTAATCAAAATAGGAATTTAAAAAAATACTAAATAAATACAAATTATTATTAATTTTTATTAAAAACACTATACTGTAAAGTTTCTTAAAAAACTTTTTTAACATACTCACCATTATTTTTTCTTATTTATATTTCAATAATATAGACCCCAAAACAGGTTCTTTTATTAAGGTTAATTTCTGCATCACTGTCATCTCTAATAATAAGTAAAATCTATTCCACATATTTCCCCCACATATACTTGGGCGTATAAAAAGAACTATCCTACTCTCAGTTTATAAGATTACTGATCTCGATATTAAAAATATCACTTCAAATAATTTAACGGAATTAATATGAGTATTTTTTCTGATTCGACATACAACAAGTGAAGCTAATCTTAATAGAAAGCCTGTTTCACATGCTTTGATTACTTTAAGTAAAAATGGATATTAAAAAGCTCAAGTACTCTGCTCAAAACTAACCCCATATCACGGCGCGAGTCTGTAACACGTAGATGTAAATAAAGCGACTCTATTATTTAAACCATCTGTTATCAAAACTTACATAGTGCGCAAACTTTTTACTTACTTCCGACCTTGGTTGCCGTTGCAAATAAAACCCTATCTTTCGCACCGCTCATATAGCGAATATCCGCCTGTAGACCAGTATATGGCGCATCCCCTGCATTACAAGCCATCGCAAAAGCAATATCAGCTAAAGAAAATATGACACCACCATGTATGCCGCCCAAGGCATTCATGTGTTCATCTTTCACATTAAGCTGACAACGCGCTTCATCAAAACTGCGATGCAGCACTTGTACACCCAATAATTCTGCGAATTGATCAACCGCAGTGGTTTCCACTTTTTTGCACAAACGTCTCCCTACTCGTGCGAGTATTTCTTAAGTGTTATGAATCACTATGTATTGAAATCGACTTATTAAAAGCCGTTAAACGCTATCTTGTTTAATCTGATAGTTTGAAGAACTAAAGTCCTTATAAGTCAGGCGGTCTTCCGACTCTGAGCTTAAAGGCTGAACTTCTTGCATTGAATTTAAGCAACGCTGTGCAAGCTCAATGTACTCTTGCGTGCCTCGGGTTTTCCACTTTTTTTCTTGTTCTGATAAATCTCGTGCAACCTTGGCAGGACTTCCCATTGCCAATACATTTGCCGGAATAATGTCTTTGGTTTTGACCAGACTATTTGCGCCAACAATGGTGTTTTCACCAATTTCAGCATAGTCCAAAATCACGCTATTCATGCCGACCAAAACATTTTTTCCAATGCGGCAACCATGCAAAATTGCCCCATGCCCAATGTGCCCCATTTCCTCAACTAAAGTCACGCTTTGCGGAAAACCATGTACGGTGCAGCTATCTTGTATATTGGCATTTTGCTTAATATGGATACGACCAAAATCGGCACGCAATGACGCAAATGGCCCCACATATACACCCGCTTCAATAATCACATCACCAATTAAAACAGCAGTTGGGTGTACAAAAGCCTCTGGGCTGACCACCGGAATAACACCGTCAATACTATAACAAGGCATGATTTAACCTCTCATTTGTCGCAACCAAACCTCCGAAACGGCGCCAATAATGTGCTGTGGCATTTGGCATAGGCCCTTCTGCTGTTGCGGCAACAGACAAGAAGTATTCATCGGCAGGTTCAAATACTTTTTTATAAATATTCATTGATAAAGTTCGTGCACTAATCGCGGGCCAGTCGGTTGGCAACAACTCAAGCGGTAATGCAGGGTCTTTCAATAAAATCCGTCGATAATAATGAATCAGCAAAGTTCGAATTTGAAACGCCTGAACTGGTTCGAGTTGTTCGTTTTCCTGCATCAGCAACACGCCAATTTCTCTAAAAATATCGAGAAACTGTAAATATCTTTGGCGTAATTCATCGATTGGCCAGTTAGTTCTGAGCATACGACCAATGGTGTCGACCGAATTATTAAAGAGCTGCAATGTTTCGGCTTTAAACACCACCACTTGCTCACTCATATTTAAGTCAACCAACAAACGTTGCAGTTCAATACGGTTACAACCCGGATAAGCCATTAAATTTGTCGAAATATTGGCAAATCCTAGCCATTCAAGTTCTTTCTTTAGCAACGCTTTATTTTCAGTGTCGAGGCTAGACATCAGAATAAGATCCCAATAATGGTCCCACTCTTTCATCTGGTCGTTATAAATACGTTGCTCAGCTTGCAAATAAGTCGAACGACTTGAATCGGTAATTCGATAAAAACTGGTTCTGCCGATTTTGTCTGAACATAACCAATCATTTTTAACTAAACGAAAAACAGAGGTTCTTACAGCACGGTCATTAAAACCAAACAGCTCTAATAACTGAATCAGGCTTGCAAGACTAATGTTTCCACCCCGATGAAGTACTGAATCTCCAAAAATTGTCGAAATAAGCGAAGTTCCACTTAAGGTTTCATTCTTTACAACAGAATCAATTATTTGCTGTATTTTTGCACTCATACTCATGTCTTGGCGTTTAGTTTCAGGGTATAGATTCTATACCCTGAATGATCTTGATGTTAAGCAATCTGACGCATATCGATTACCCGCTTTGCCTTACCTTCCGAACGAGGTAAGGTCGCTTCTGTAACAACTTCTACAGTAACGCTAATCCCAATCATGGTTTTAATACGTTTCATCAACTCCTGAGCAAGTTGATTGGCCTGTATAGTACAGTTATGACACATCTCTGTACGAATATGCAAAGTATCCATATGGCCTTTTTTAGTCACCAAAATTTCATAATTTGGAACTAAATGCGGAACTTGCAAAATTTGTTCTTCGATCTGAGTCGGGAAAACATTCACGCCGCGAATAATAAGCATGTCGTCACTTCGGCCCACAATTTTATCCATCTTACGCATTGCCAGATTTTCACCCGCCAGTAAACGGGTCAAATCACGGGTACGGTAACGAATAATCGGTAAGCCTTCTTTGGTAATGGTCGTAAAGACTAACTCACCAAGTTCACCATCTTTACAGACTTCACCCGTTTCAGGGTTAATAATTTCTGGGTAGAAATGATCTTCCCAAATGGTTAATCCCTCGCCCTCACCTAAGCACTGCATGGCAACGCCCGGCCCCATCACCTCAGACAAACCATAAATATCGAGTGCTTTAATATTGAGGCGTTCTTCGATTTCACGGCGAAGTTCATTGGTCCATGGTTCAGCACCAAAAATACCGACTTTTAAAGACGTATTACGTGCAGTACCAAATTGTTGTTCCAGCTTTTCAATAATGCTGACGCAATACGATGGCGTAACCATAATTGCAGTAGGTTTAAAGTCTTGAATAAGCTGAACTTGCTTTTCAGTTTGACCGCCAGACATTGGAATAACCGTTGCACCTAAACGTTCAGCACCATAATGTGCACCTAAACCACCTGTAAATAGTCCATAGCCATAAGCCACCTGAACCATATCTTTCGCGGTTAAACCGGCCATGCGTAAGCAACGCGCAACAATGTCCGACCACGTATTAATATCTTTTTGGGTATAACCCACCACAGTCGGTTTACCCGTTGTGCCTGATGATGCATGTAAACGCACAATCTGTTCTTGCGGTACGGCAAACATCCCAAACGGATAGTTGTCTCTTAAATCCTGTTTGGTGGTAAATGGAAACTTTGCCAAATCATCTAAAGTCACGAAGTCATCAGGATGTACACCTGCTTCATCGAACTTTTTCTTATAGACCGGACTATTTTCATATACAAAAGTCAGGGTTTGTTTTAACCGTTTAGTTTGCAGGTCTCTAAGCTCTGCAAGTGTTAATTGCTCAACATTATCCGTTGTAAGGCTGTCCATCGCCTCTCTCCTCATTATGTAATTTTAAAAACCGTCTAAATTAATTTAAATTTTCCAAAATCAGTGCGACGCCTTGTCCAACACCTACACACATCGTGCAAAGTGCATAGCGTCCACCTCGTTTTTTTAGCTCACGTGTTGCAGTAATCACTAAACGTGTACCGCTCATACCTAACGGATGCCCTAAGGCAATAGCACCACCATTTGGGTTAACGCGTTCATCGTCATCTTTTAGACCTAGTTCACGCATACAAGCTAAAGATTGGGCTGCGAATGCTTCATTCAGCTCAATCACATCCATCTGATCTAACGTCAAACCAGTTTGCTTTAAAAGTTTCTGCACAGCCGGAACAGGACCTATACCCATATATTTGGGTTCAACCCCTGCACTTGCAAGGCCAATCACTCGTGCTAAAGGTTTTAAACCATGTGCATTTGCAAATTCACGATTGGTAATTAACACACATGCAGCACCATCATTTACACCAGAGGCATTTCCAGCAGTCACCGAACCGCCTTCTTTTTTAAAAGGTGCTTTTAGCTTCGCGAGTGCTTCAAGTGTTGTTTCACGCGGATGTTCATCTCGATTAACAACGTTCACATTTTTCTTACGATCTACAATCTCGACAGGCAAAATCTCATCGTTAAAAAAACCGTTTTGTTGTGCCGCAGCCGTTTTTTGTTGGCTACGCAATGCAAAAGCATCTTGGTCTTCACGACTGATCTGATATTTTTCAGCTACATTTTCGGCAGTTTCCGGCATGCTGTCGGTACCGTATTGTGCTTTAAGTTGCTTATTTACAAAGCGCCAGCCAATGGTTGTGTCATAAATTTCAGGTGTACGGCTAAAAGCTTCGGTCGGCTTAGCTTGTACAAATGGCGCACGGCTCATTGACTCTACACCACCTGCCAACACAAACTGCGCTTCACCTGCTTTAATTGAGCGTGAAGCAAGTCCTACCGCATCTAAACCCGATGCACATAAGCGATTGACGGTCATGGCTGGCACTGTATCAGGCAAGCCAGCCAAGAGTGTTGCCATACGTGCAACGTTACGGTTGTCTTCACCTGCTTGGTTAGCACATCCTAAAAACACTTCGTCTACAGTATTCCACGGTAAGTTCGGGTGTTTATCTTTTAAATATTTGATGGGCAATGCAGCTAAATCGTCTGCACGTACAGCACTTAGGGCACCGGCATATCGTCCAATTGGGGTACGAATAAAATCGCAAATTAAAACGTCTTCCATGTTGACTCCTGATTATGCAAATTCGGTCATATCACGTGAATATTGAGTAGCAATGTTTTGAGTTTTTGCTACATATTGCTTGAGGTAGATACTCGCGCGATATTTTTCCTCTCCATACAGTGCATATAAGTTATTTAAGGTTTGGAGCACATAAGCACCGCCCATTTGTGTCAACCACTGGTAAGGACCTTTAGGATAATTCACTCCATATTTCATGGCATTATCAATATCTTCCAGACTCGCAACACCATGTAAACTTGCTTCGCAGGCTTCATTAATGAGTAAAGCGATGGTGCGTAAGGTTAACAGTGCTGGATGGTCTTTAATCCACATGACGCTCATGCCAAATTGCGCAAAGTAAGCTTCAACTTTAGCCAGATCACTTGCTTCACAGAGCTCGTTATGACTGAGTACTAAAGCCTGCGCCTGTTCAAAATCATGATGCCAATCCATCAAAACCACTTTACGGCTTAGGTAATGAATATTGGCTGACTCACCTTGGCTCAAACGTAAATCGATATCATCAATTTGAAGGATATTGTCATCACTTGCAGATCCGCTTTTTAAACCTAAACGCGTTAAAAAAGCAGGTAGCTGAGACCAAGCACCTTTTAGCTGAATATGGGCATCGACTGGCTTAGCAACCACAGCTTTGGGCTGAAATGTTTCGTACTGATTTTTTTCGTTATAGCGATAAAAACCTTGTTTTGACTTACGGCCCCAAGCTCCTGCATCGACTAATTCTTTTTGAATTAGGCTTGGACGGTAGCGTGGCTCGTAAAAAAATTCTTGATAAACGCTTTGCGTCACCGAAAAGTTAACATCTTGCCCAATAAGGTCTGTAAGTTCACATGGCCCCATCGCAAAACCGCCACATTGCTTTAAGGCATAGTCTAGCTGGTCGTAGCTGGTGACTTGTTCTTGCAATGCTCTAAAGCCTTCTGCATAAAATGGACGTGCAATTCGGTTAACAATAAACCCAGGAGTCGACTTGGTTAATACTGGAATTTTTTTCCAGCCAAGCATCAAGTTTTTTAAAGCCAAACATAAGCTGTTTGGGGTTTTTAAGCCTTGTACAATTTCGACCAGTTTCATGACTGGTGCAGGATTAAAAAAGTGTAATCCCACCACGCGCTCAGGGTGAGCAATGCCCGCCGAAATTGCAGTCACTGAAATTGAAGATGTGTTACTTGCAAAAATGGTTTGCGCACTACAAATTTCAGCAAGTTGCTTAAATAAAGACTGTTTAACTTCTTTTTTCTCAACGACCGCTTCAATAACCAAGTCAGCATCACACAGCGCTTCAACTTGATTCACCACAGTTAAACGCGCCAAGGCTTCATCAGCTTGCTGTTGTGTAAGCTTGCTCTTTTCAACCAGCTTTTTAAACGTCTGCCCTAAGCCGCGGGCGGCTTGTTGCGCTTTTTGAGCATCTAGGTCATATAAAATGGTCGAGTGCCCATTGACGATGGCTAACTGGGCAATGCCGATGCCCATGGTGCCAGAACCAATGACGGCAATTCGGGCACGAGATAAGTCTAAATCTGTCATGCTTAGCGCCCTTTAAACTTTGGTTCACGTTTATTCATAAAGGCTTGTACACCTTCATGATAATCTTCTGAACGACCAGCAATACGTTGTAAATCTCGCTCTAGCAGCACTTGCTCATCAAAGGTGTTGTTGCTTGATTGATGAATGGCTTTTTTAATAAGAGATAAACCAAATGTAGGTTGTTTCGCTAAACGTTCCGCGAGTTCAGTGACTTTTGCTTTAAGCTCAGCGTCTTCAACGACATCCCAAATCATGCCCCATTCTTTTGCGGTTTCTGCTGGTAGCTTGTCACCTAACAACGTCAAACCCATCGCACGCGTATGGCCTACAGCACGCGGTAAAAACCATGTACCAGCCGAGTCTGGAACCAAACCCAAGCGGCAAAATGCTTGTACGAAGTTTGCCGATTTAGCTGCAATCACCAAGTCACACGCCAGTGCAATATTTGCCCCTGCACCTGCTGCCACACCATTTACGGCGCAAATGACAGGCTTTGGCATATTTACAATCGTTTTAATGAGCGGGTTATAGTAAGTTTCAATGGAATATCCTAAATCTGGAGCTTCAGCGTTTGGGTCTACTACACGATCACCTAAATCTTGCCCTGCACAAAAGCCACGGCCTTCACCACTAATCACAACACAGCGAACATCCGGATTTTTGGTCCACAGGTTTAAAACCTCAGCCACTTCACGGTGCATATCAACGTTAAAGCTATTCAGTGCTTTTGGGCGGTTAAATGTCAGGTAGCCAACACCATTTTTTTCTTCAGCAATAATATTTTGATAGTCCATCACTCACCTCTAAACACTGGCTTTCTTTTCTCAAAGAAAGCATTAATCCCTTCGTTTCGATCTTTTGTAGCCGCCAGCCAGACAAAGTTTTGACGTTCAAACTTGAGTCCCTGACTTAAAGTCGTTTCATGAATACTTTTAATTGATTGTTTAATTACGCGAATCGCTAAAGGCGCTTGTTTCGCAATTTTGGCTGCAAGTTGAATAGCATATTCAACGGTTAATTCAGTCGGCACCACTTGACTGCAAATACCATGTTGCTCTGCCTGTTTTGCCGAAATCATCTCACCTGTCATGGCCCAGCGCATTGTGAGTTGTTGCCCAACCAAGCGAGCCAAGCGCTGTGTTCCACCTGCACCCGGCAACATACCAAGACCAATTTCAGGTAAAGCAAAACGGGCATTTTCACCGCAAATCACCATATCCGAATGCAAAACCAGCTCAAATCCAGCGCCTAAGGCATAACCATTTACTGCGGTAATGAGCGGCTTACTAAACGCATCAATTTTTTGCCAAAGCTTCGGACGAATATCGAGTTGCAAATTCACGGCGTCCATAGCAGCCAGCTCGCTAAGATCTGCCCCAGCCGCAAAACATTGAGCGTTACCCGTTAAAACCACTGCCTTGACTTGAGCATTGTGCTCAGCTTCTTCTAGCAACTCGCATAAACACTGCAATGTTGCATTGTTTAAAGCATTTCTTTTTTCCGGACGGTTTAGGGTTAATAACAAAACACCGTCAGTTGCTGTGCTGGCTTTGATTAACTCTTGCATGACAGCCTCTATTCATCAAAACTCAAGCGAACATTTGGACCTTTTGGTAAGGTCTGGCAGCTGAGCACATAGCCCCTTTCGACTTCATCTTTTTCAAGACTATAGTTAAGGAACATATCCACTTCACCTGAAACAACCTTACAACGACATGTTGCACATACCCCGCCTTTACATGCATACGGTAAGTCAGCTCCTGCACGTAAAGCCGCATCAAGAATACTTTCATCGTCTTGAGCCACAGAAACGATCAGCTCACGACCATCTAAAATGATGTTTACTTTTTCTTCTTTACGGTTTGCATCAGCTTCAGCGCTACGTTTACGGGCTTGCCCTGTATGGAAACGTTCAGTGTGGATTTTTTCTTTTGCAATACCATAGTTTGGCAAAGTGCTTTCTACAGCATTCATCATTTCGTCTGGACCACAGGCAAAAACATGGTCAAAACTCGTTTCAAGTACATCAAAATCAAAAAGCTGTTTTAGCTTTTCTGCATCAATGCGACCATTCATTAGTTCACTGTCGTTGAACTCACGAGAAAAAATATTGATGAGTTGAAAACGCTCTTTAAACTGATCTTTCAAATCCATAATTTGCTCGGCAAACATGGTTTGTTTCCATGAACGATTGCCATAAAGCAACGTAAATTTAGCTTCAGGCTGTTCAAACAGAACCTGCTTAACAATCGATAAAATTGGGGTAATACCACTGCCCGCAGCAACGCCTAAATAGTTTTGCCCACCTGCCTTTGCTGCTTTTTGAAAAAACACGCCTTGTGGTGGCATCACTTCAAGCACATCACCTACTTTTAAATGGTCATTTGCCCAATGTGAAAATTGACCCTGATCAATTTTTTTAACAGCAATACTGATGTCTTCTTTTGCAGCATAGCTACAAATTGAATAACAACGACGGATTTCACCAGCTTCGGTTAAATGGCGAATGGTTAAATGTTGACCCGGTTGAAATTGAAATTGTTCTTGTTGTTCTGGTACAACGTCAAATGCAATACAAATTGCCTGATCGGTTTGAGGCGTAATACTTTTTACTTTTAATGGTACAAATTGGCTCATGGCTGATTTCCTTATCTAAAGACTTAAATACATTTGAAGTAATCAAAAGGCTCAAGACAGTCCTGACATTTATAAAGTGCTTTACAGGCGGTAGAACTAAACTCTGTTAACAGTCGGGTATGTCGGCTTTTGCAACGTGGACACTCGACACCATCAATCAAATGAACATGCGTACCACATTGATGTGCCAACCCCTCAGGTGGCGCAATGCCATAAACTTGCAATTTCTTTTTACCCGCCTCAGACATCCAGTCCGTGGTCCATGCTTCTGACAAATCGACCATGACTTTGACTGGTGTCAAAGCTTCTGCGGTAAAGGCTTCAGCAATTTGTGCTTTCAACATGTCTGTTGCTGGACAACCGCTATATGTTGGAGTGAGACGAACAATAATTTCTTGTTGGTCGTTAATCTCTACACCGCGAATCATGCCTAAATCGACAACCGATAAAACCGGAATTTCAGGGTCACTTACTGTTTGTAGAACATCCCAACATTGGTCGATGCAATGACGAATCATTTGCATGGCTCACCTCCTTGTCTTACCAGGTCATGCCCGGATAAGTTCTTTGAATACTTTGCATTTCAGCCAACAAATAACCTAAATGCTCAGTATGCAATCCTTGTTTTGCACCACGGCGATAAGCACCGTTAACAGCAACATTTAATTCAAAACGCTTAAGCTCATCTGCAATGGTTTGGTTCCATTGTTCTTTTTCATTTGAAAAATCTGGAATCACACCTTGTGCGACTAATGCTTGTTCGTCTGCATTAAGTTCAAATAACTCAGCGGTAAAGCGCCATAAATTATTTAATCCGTCTTGTACACGTTGATGCGCTTCATCTGTGCTTAAACTTAGACGCTCCATCCAGTTTGTCGAAAAACGAATGTGATACTTCACTTCTTTTAAAGATTTCACAGCAAGCGCACTTAATTCAGGAAGCGAGCTTTGGGTTAAAGCAGTAAATAAATGAAGATGGTAATGATCCATCAACCACTGGCGTACAATCGTTTGTGCGAAATCACCGTTTGGTTGTTCACATAACAATAAGTTTAGAAACTCACGTTCTGTACGGAAATACGCAAGCTGATCTTCATCACGCTGAGCTTCATCATATTGGCCTGCCAAAGTCAGAAAGTTTCTTGCCTGACCTAATAAGTCCAAACCAATGTTTGCTAAAGCGATATCAACTTCAAGCTCAGGTGCATGTCCACACCACTCAGCTAAACGCTGAGACAAAACCAGTTGACTATCGCCAATATGTAATAAGAATTTAGATAAAACTGAATGATTCATTTTCCAACCCCTTACATATGCTCAATGCCATCTGGAATATGGTAAAAAGTCGGATGACGATAAACCTTGTCTAAAGAAGGATCGAAAAATTCTGCTTTTTCATCTGGCTGTGATGACTTAATCAGTTCAGAACGAACCACCCAGATGCTAATTCCTTCATTGCGACGTGTATAAACATCGCGTGCATGTTGAAGTGCGATTTCATCATCAGGTGCTCTTAAGCTGCCTACATGACGGTGGCTTAAGCCTTGTTTACTACGTACAAATACTTCGTAGAGCGACCAGTTGTTTTTATCTTCCATTTTGATTTCCTCAAATTTTTCCATAAATCTTGTTAAGCCACTTTGTTCGCTTCAAGCTGCTGTTTTTTAGCGTAGACCACTGCTGCATCACGAACCCATTTGCCGTTTTCCCATGCTTTACGGCGCGCTTCTATACGCTCGTGATTACATGGTCCACGTCCAGCAATCACTTCATTAAATTCGTGCCAGTCGATCTCGCCAAACTCATAGTGGCCTGTTTCTTCATTAAACTTTAAATCTGGATCTGGTACTTCCAAGCCAAGCTGCAACACTTGCGGTACGGTGTTATCGACAAACTTTTGACGTAATTCATCATTACCAAAGCGTTTGACTTTCCACGCCAGACTTTGTGCGCTATTTGGAGAATGCTCATCACTTGGGCCAAACATCATGAGTGCAGGCCACCAATAACGATTTACCGCATCTTGTGCCATTTGTTTTTGTTCTGGTGTACCGTTTGCCAAAGCCATCATGGCTTCAAAACCTTGGCGTTGGTGGAAACTTTCTTCTTTACAAATACGTACCATTGCACGTGCATATGGCCCATACGAAGTACGGCAAAGTGCAACCTGATTTACAATCGCTGCCCCATCAACAAGCCAACCAATTGCAGCCACATCTGCCCAAGTCAAAGTTGGATAGTTAAAGATTGATGAGTATTTCATTTTCCCATTAATCAATTTTTCCATCATGTCATCACGGTCAGCACCTAAGGTTTCTGCCGCACTGTACAAATACAAACCATGACCCGCTTCATCTTGTACTTTCGCCAACAAAACCGCTTTACGTTTTAAAGTTGGCGCACGAGTAATCCAGTTCCCTTCAGGCAACATACCTACAATTTCAGAATGGCCATGTTGCCCGATTTGACGAATCAATGTTTTGCGATAGGCATCGGGCATTTCATCCTTAGCCTCGATCGTAATGTCATTGGCAATATTTTGTTCAAATTTCTGGTAATTGTTTTCCATTCTTTCATTCCCTGTAGGTATCACCCTTAAATCTATTTTTCGATACACCAAAAACAAAGTCAACCTATTTTTTAGTATCAAATTAAATCCACCCACCAAAATCACATTAAATAATTGAAATAAATAAACATTAATCAAATGTAAAAAACTTTTTTACTTTTAAAAATCAAAATAAAGTTGACTTTTAGACAAATTAATCTGAAATTATGAATCATATTTTTGCAATTTTTATAATTGATGTATCACATAAAAAGGAGTTTGGTCATGCTTGAACAAGCACACCTAGAAGGAACCTCAACTGACACAGATTTTCAGCAGCCTGAGCATCAACTGCCTCACCTTGCTTCTTATGTCTATGGAACATGGCATTCGACGAGTGAAGAACTGCGTCCTGTTTACCATGCCATTACAGGTGAATCGATTTATGCCGTAAGTAGTCATGGCATTGATATGAAACGTGTTGTTCAATATGCCAAACAAAATGGTTCAGAACTGGCTAACTGGACGTTTCACCAACGTGCAAATGCATTAAAACAAATTGCTCAACATTTACTTGAACGCAAGGAAGAGTTCTACAAACTTGCTTATGCAACAGGTGCAACTCGTAAAGATGCATGGATTGATATTGAAGGTGGCATCCAGACGTTATTTGCTTATTCAAGTCTGGTCCGTCGTGAACTCAATGATGAAAAAATTATTACTGAAGATAGCTGGATTCAATTATCTAAAAATGGAACTTTCGGCGCTAAACACATTTTAAGCCCTAAAGCAGGTGTTGCCGTTCACATCAACGCATTTAACTTCCCAATTTGGGGAATGCTTGAAAAGATTGCACCGACTTTACTTGCAGGTGTGCCATGTATTGTTAAACCTGCAACCGATGGTTCTCAATTAACTCAAGCTGTTGTAAAAGCAATTGAAGAAGCACATGTACTACCAAAAGGGTCATTACAACTCATTTGCGGGCAGACTTATGACCTGTTAGAGCATTTAGGGCCACAAGATTGTGTCACGTTTACGGGTTCTGCTTATACAGGTCAAAAACTACGTAACCACCCTCACCTTAATAAATATTCAATTCCATTTAGCATGGAAGCCGACTCGGTAAACAGTGCAATTTTAAGCCCTGAAGCAAATGAAGAAACTGTCGATTTATTTGTGCGTGAAGTCTTCCGTGAAATGACCACAAAAGCAGGTCAAAAATGTACTGCGATTCGTCGTGCTTTTGTTCCTGAAAATTTGTTAGCAACTGTGCAAGAAAAGCTAACTGCCAAACTTGCTAAAGTTGTGGTGGGTGACCCGCAAAAAGAAGAAACCACCATGGGCGCTTTAGCGAGCATTAAACAAAAACATGACGTCGCAGAAAAAGTTGCTGAACTCAGCAAAGATGCAAAAATTGTTTTTGGTGACAGCACTAGCTTTACATTTAATGCAGATCATCCTGAAAAAGGTGCTTTTTTCGCTCCAACTTTATTACTCTGCGAACAACCTTTGCAAGCGACACATGTTCATACGACAGAAGCTTTCGGTCCAGTATGTACACTCATGCCATATCAAAACATTGAAGAATTGGCCGACCTCGTTTCACGTGGTGAAGGTAGCTTAGTGGCTTCAGTCGTTAAAAATAACGATGAGAATATCGAACAGATTATTCAAAAAATTGCGCCTTGGCATGGACGTGTGCATGTACTAGATGCAGAGTCAGCTAAAGAAAGTACAGGACATGGTTCTCCACTGCCTCATCTTGTACACGGCGGCCCTGGTCGTGCAGGTGGCGGTGAAGAGTTAGGTGGTATTCGTGCCGTTAAACACTATATGCAGCGCACAGCAATTCAAGGTTCTCCAAATAGCCTGACACAAATTACTCACTCATGGACTGCTGGTTCTAAGGTCAACGAAGACCGTGTACATCCATTTAAAAAGTCGTTTGATGAGTTAGTCATTGGTGAACGTTTATTAACGGCGCGTCGCACCGTAAGTGAAGCAGATATTGTCAATTTTGCTGGTTTAAGTGGTGACTACTTCTACGCGCATACCGACAAAATTGCAGCTGCCGAGTCTTTCTTTGGTGAACGCGTTGCGCACGGCTACTTTATTGTTTCTGCCGCAGCAGGTTTGTTTGTAGATGCAGCACAAGGCCCTGTTATCGCTAATTACGGTATGGACAACTTACGCTTTGTTGAACCAGTTAAAATTGGTGACTCTATTCAGGTTGAATTGACCTGCAAACAAAAAACGCCTAAGCCACAAAAAGACCCATCTCAGCCTGCCCATGGCGTTGTGGTGTGGGATATTAAAGTCAAAAATCAACGTGGTGAACTTGTCGCAACCTACGACATTTTAACTTTAGTTGCTCGTGATTTATAAATAGAACTCAAACTGATGGATATTCAATTTATCCATCAGTTTTTTTTACATTAGTCGTTGTCCTTTTAATGGATCGAAAAATAAACAACTTTAGCGTTATGTTGGATGAAAACGTTTAGCCAGTTTCTTTTGCAGAATAATAACGATAATTGGGAATCCTGCTGCTGAAATTGCACATATCATCAGTAACTTGTTTACATTTTGTGGTGCCATACCATGATCAGGTAATAGAAAAGCAGACAGAAAAAAATGCGATGGTTGTAACCAGATACATGATTGATGTCTGTAATGAAGAAAATCCAGCACGTTGCCTATCATCAGGAAACTGAATCGAAACCACCGAAGATGACACCAAACGACTGTAAGATGCGCCGAGAAATAAAGTAATAAATAACGTTGCATACTGATAGCCTAGAATTGGTATCAGCAAACTCAATATAAAGACGATGGTAGAACCTGTAGCCAGTATCAAAGCAGAAAAACGGGAGGTTAACGCCCCTGTGATTTTTGTAGACAAATAACCTATCACGCCCCCGCTGAAGAAAAGCCAAGGTAGTAGATCTTGCGAAGCGCCTAGCTGCTGTATCATTAATGGCGCCAGAATAGGAATGACCAGCATAGGACTAAACTGTACAAGCGCATTACTCGAGGCGAACAGTAAAGTATCCATATCGAGAGGCAGCTTAGAGGACGTATCTAAAGAGACTGGGTCTTGAGGGATGATGGATACAATCAATGGCAATGCCAACACACACAATGCACTTATTAGCCACAAAGCTACATGCCAACCATAATGGGTACACAGAAATAATATCGTGGGCATTCCCACAATGCTTACTATCGAAAATGACGCAATCACCGTCGCCAACATTTTTCCCCGTAAATTAGGCGGTGCGTTGTTTATTAATATACTTATACCCACACCCATGGTCGTACCGCCAACCAGCCCTGCACAAAATCGAAGTGCAAGTAGAAGACTAAAACTGGATGTGAATGTAGTCAAAAGTGTGAGTAGGCCTAACAGCGCCATATTGATAATTAAAAAACGCTTTTTATTGTAAATGATCAATCCAGTAGAAAGACAATAATTACCACGAAAGAACGGCGCCAAGTGTGTACATACCCGACACATAACCTGAGAACGATACAGGCACTGCGAAATCTGTTGCCATAAAAACAAAAACAGGATTGAACACCATATATTCCAGTGCATTCGTGAACTGAACAAAAGCAATTACAATGGCTATCCGTATGAGGGCTTTATGATTAAACGTCTGTGTGGCTAGGGACATCGCAGTAACCTATAGATAAAAGATGTCCGAGTTTAACTGCTATCAAAAGTATTGATTATATGGTAAAAATTGCATTTATTATTATCAAATATGGGACAATTGATGCGTCCAGCTCTGGATTTTAATACCCTAAAAGTGTTCGTTGCTGTGGTTGAAAGAGAAAGTTTTGTGGGTGCATCGAAACTCCTTGAAATGCCGACATCAAACGTGAGTCGCTGTATTTCTCAGTTAGAAGAAAAACTGGATCTTCAGCTCATTGAGCGTAGCACCCGACATATGAAACTTACTCAGGCGGGACAGCTACTCTATACTAGAGCAAAGCCATTACTGGAAGCGCTTGAGCAAACTGAGACAGAGTTAACGTTGCGGCAAATGCAACTCAAGGGTCCATTACGTATCTGTATTCCCAATGAAATAGGTCCTGCATTGCTGGGTTCTGTTATTGCCGATTTCGCCTTTCAGTACCCAGACCTAGAGATCAGCTGTGTCACAAATTTATCAGGTTTTGAATCTCTGCGAGATGATCTGGATTTAGCTATCATTATTACCCGCGGTCAGATGGATAACAGTGACTACATCGCCCGTCATTTGGTGACTATCCCTTGCACCATTGTTGCAGCCCCCTCCGTCATTCAGCGTTATGGCACCCCTACTCATATCCAGCAATTTGAAGAATTACCCTGTATTACAACGGTAAGTGCACTCAAAGGTACTCCTTGGCAGTTTGTCAATAAAAAGGGGGAATTCGAGACCATCAAAGTTAAAGGGCATTATCGAGTAAACAGCGGAGAGATGGCAGGACAAGCTGCGATATCAGGTGTCGGTTTTGCAATTCTATCCAAACAAGCCTGCCAACCATACATTAGCGATGGACGGTTAATCGAGGTTGAGTTTGAACAATCGGCAGCTCCATTGCAATTGTTCGCACTTTATTCAAATCGCCGTTACTTACCCGCTAAAACAAGAGCGCTTATTGATTTCATACAGCAGAAATTGAGTGATATTTTGAGCTGATAAGGCCACTTTCTTTTTGCTATTTATTTCCTCGCTCATTTTAGGAATCCTTTTTGTCAATTAGTCTCAATTTGTTAAGATAGCAACCGTGAAAAATTAAGTTAAGTTCTCACACACTGTTAACTCAATATTGACACTAAAAAAGGTACACTACAAAGGTATACTTTTTTCTTAGATTAAGTCAGATTTACACAGAAGTTGTTAGAATTGGTTCGATAACCAAACTTTCAAAGTTAACTTATTTATTATTGATTTTTTAAGGGTTTAATACGCATGAATAGCGCTGAAATCATGGCTGACTTATCTTCTCATACACCTATGATGCAGCAATATCTCAAAGTCAAAACGGACTATCAACATGCGTTGCTGTTTTACCGTATGGGTGACTTTTATGAGCTCTTCTTTGAAGATGCTCATTTAGCAGCCAAACTTTTAGGCATCACCTTAACCCATCGTGGCAAAGCCAGTGGGCGACCTATTCCAATGGCGGGTGTTCCCTATCACGCGGCAGAAGGTTATCTTGCACGTCTTGTCAAAGCTGGGCGCACTGTAGCCATTTGCGAACAAGTTGGAGAAGTGACAGGTAAAGGTCCGGTTGATCGTAAAGTTGTTCGTATTCTTACTCCGGGTACGTTAACTGATGATGCATTACTCAGCAGTTATCAATCATCCAATCTAGTTTCATTATGCATCCATCAAAACCAGATTGGTTTTGCTTTACTCGACTTAAGTGCAGGCATTTTTAAAGTTCAACAACAAGATTACAAGCCAGAACAATTGCCTATTGAACTTGCGCGTTTAATGCCAAGTGAAATTTTGATTGATGAAGACTTGGTCGATACGAATATTATCGAACAAATTAAAAAACACTTAGATTGTCCCGTTACCAAACGCCCGAATGTAGACTTCAATCAAAATAATGCACAAAAAACCTTATGTGACCAGTTTACGGTATCAACGCTTTCAGGTTTTGGTTTAGATCCATTGCCTTTAGCCAAAGCTGCTGCCGCTGCACTCATTCACTATGCAAAAGAAACTCAAAAAACTGCATTACCACATATTCGTTCAATTCAACTTGAACAAAGCACAGACTTTATTGCGCTTGACCCAATCACACGTCGTAACTTAGAAATTATTGAACCATTATTTGAACACGGCACGTCATTATTCCAACTGGTAAATGACTGCCAAACTGCAATGGGTGGACGCTTATTAAGCCGTACACTGATGCAACCTGTTCGTGATACCGCATTACTCGATGCTCGTTTAGATGCCATTGAGCAACTCATTCAGGGATATCATGAAAGCCCAGTTCGTTTAGTCCTTAAAGAAATTGGTGATATTGAGCGTGTGCTTAGTCGTGTTGCACTGGGCAGTGCGCGACCACGTGATTTAGTACAACTTCGTCATGCATGTGCACAAATTCCAGCTTTAAGAACGGCATTAACTCCAGTCATTCAAGCGAAAAAATCCAAACTATTAGTTCAACTTGATCAAGAACTTGGTGATTTTAAAGCGCTTCATCAACATTTGATGGCAGCCATTGTTGAAAACCCTCCTGTATTACTTCGTGATGGCAATGTAATTGCAGAAGGATATGATGCTGATCTTGATGAATTACGCCAAATTCGCGATCACGCAGGTCAATTCCTCATTGATTTAGAAATTAAAGAGCGTGAACGTACTGGCATTAATACCCTTAAAATCGGTTATAACCGTGTAAGTGGTTACTACATTGAACTCACTCGTGCTCAAGCAGAGCAAGCTCCAGCTGACTATATTCGTCGCCAGACTTTAAAAAATGCTGAACGCTACATTACCCCTGAGTTAAAAAGTTTTGAAGATAAAGTCCTGTCGAGTGAGTCGCGTGCATTAGCACGTGAAAAAGCATTATTTGAAGCTTTACTTGAAAACCTTCGCGAAAATATTGCTCATCTCCAAATGATGAGTTCAGCAATTGCTCAAATTGATGTGGTTGCTAACTTTGCTCATCAAGCACGCTTAAACAATTGGGCGCGTCCTGAATTTACCCCAGAAACGGGCATTAAAATTCAGGCAGGCCGTCACCCTGTAGTTGAAGCATTAAATAAAGCACCATTTACACCAAATGATACTTTTCTTGATAGTCAACATCGCATGGCAATCATTACCGGCCCAAACATGGGCGGTAAATCAACATTCATGCGTCAAACGGCATTAATTAGTTTATTGGCTTATTGTGGTAGTTATATTCCAGCCAAAGCAGCCAAACTCGGTCCAATCGATCGTATTTTCACTCGTATTGGTTCAGCCGACGATTTATCTACAGGCAAATCGACCTTTATGGTTGAAATGACGGAAACTTCACAAATTCTGCATCATGCGACTAATCAATCGCTTGTTTTAATGGATGAAGTTGGCCGCGGAACCAGTACCTATGATGGCTTGTCTTTAGCATGGGCATGTGTGGTTGATTTAACCAAACGCGTAAAATGTTTATGTCTATTTGCCACGCATTATTTCGAGTTGACTGAACTTGGTGGTGAAGCAGGAATTGATAACTACCATGTCACGGCACAAGAGCTGAACGGCAACCTAATTTTATTGCATAAAGTTCAGCAAGGTCCTGCAAGTCAAAGTCATGGTTTACAGGTCGCAAAATTAGCGGGTATTCCTGCCAATGTGATTAAAGAAGCTCAAAAACGTTTACGTATTTTAGAGAAACAGCAGCAGCAACATCTACAAACGAGCTTTCAAAATGATTTGTTTGCTCCACCAGATGCGAACGCTGGTTCACAGATCATAGAGAAAGTTGTCGAAATAGAGGTTTCATCCCCTGCTCTAGATTTACTTAAGCAAATTGAAGTCGATAACTTATCGCCTCGTCAGGCACTTGAGCAGCTCTACGAGTTAAAAGCTGCGCTAAAATCCTAATAAATCATGTTCGAATAAGCAGGCTTAGGTCTGCTTATTCATCTCGGAGAATAATATTTATATGATTTTAAGATCTTTGCAAAGTTCAGAAATTGATCTTATTTGGCAGCAGATTAGCAGCCGTGAATTAATCACTCAAATGTATATTCAAAATCAACAACACTTAGAGTTAGTTGTATTGTTTTTTTGATGTCCAACATTGGGACTCATATCATTTAGAAAATGACCCACCTAAACTAAAACAACTCTATGAGCAAGGTGCTTTATTTATCGGTGCATTTGATGCCGCAGAAGAACTTGTTGGCGTCAGTGTGGTGTCAAATCAAATTATAGCTGACTACCCTCACGCTAAATTACTACATTATTTCTATGTAGATGCAGACCAACAAGGTAAAGGCATTGGTGCCAAACTTATGCAAGCTGCAAAAGAGTCCGCCAAACAACTCGGTGCAAGTCAACTATATATTTCAGCAACCCCAAGTCGACGCACTGTAGATTTCTATATCAAGTATGGCGCACAACCATTAAGCGCCCCAGACCAACAACTTTGGCAATTAGAACCTGAAGATATCCATTTGCTCTGTACCCTTTAGTTCTACAGATTTAAGTGATTTTCAACAAAAAAAGCAGAAAATCAAAATTTGTAAAAGAAAAATGAGAAATTAAGGCATTTAATAAAATTGATGGCTTGACTTAAATGACATCTGAATATTTAAAGGAAATATTTTTTAAGTAATTGTTTTATAAAATATATTATTATTTTAATTTTATAGATTAACCCATCTTATGGGTGGAAGATCCGTTTGATTATCAACGTATTAACTTATCTTCATATGCATGAATAAAGAATATCAATAAAAGCAATTGTTTGTTTACCCCTTTTTTGCCTAAAATAAGCTATTCGAAATGAAACCATATTTTTTAGGTAGCTGTCGCCATGACCTTTGTTGTCACTGAAAATTGTATTAAATGTAAATACCAAGATTGCGTAGAAGTTTGTCCTGTAGACTGTTTTTACGAAGGTCCGAATTTCCTAGTGATCAATCCGGATGAATGTATTGACTGCGCATTATGTGAACCAGAGTGCCCGGCAAATGCAATTTTCTCTGAAGATGAGTTACCAGAAGGTCAAGAAGTGTTTATTGAGCTCAATGCTGACCTTTCTCAAAAATGGCCTAACATTACTCAAATTGGTGATCAACCGGCTGACCGTGAAGAATGGAACGGCAAACCTGATAAATTACAATATCTTGAAAAGTAATTTCAAAAAAGATCAGCAACCGCTGATCTTTTTTTATACCCTATTCAAACATTTCATTGCAAATTCCTCGTAATTTGTGCACTGTTTTGCATTAAAATAGCCGCAATATTTATAAGTGCTTAATTTTTCTTATGCGGAAGTTTTTGCAGAGTATGGTGCCCTTATGCATAATCCCAGCGGTTATGGTAGGTTGTGTCAGCTCTCCCCAACACACAACAACAGGCAAAACCTCTCCAAGTGGTAAACGAATCTTTATTCCACAAGAGCGTGTTATTATCGAGCGCCCGATTCCCCCTAAAGTTGAGCCTACATCTTATCGAGGTTGGTTAAGTTCTGGTGAAAATTACGAACGTGTTCGTGAATACGAAAAATTCTTAACCCGAAATAATGTCGCGGGCATTGTGCCAAGTTTTGAGTTATTACGTTCAGCACGAGATTGGCAAAAATGTGGGCGTTCAGAATATGCTGTGCCTAATCGCGAACTTTGGGGAAATTCTTTATCAACCCTTCGCGTATTTAAATATTTAGTTGCATCAAAAGTTTTAACCGACTTTGAAGTAACCTCAGTTTACCGAGATTTACCTTTAAATGAATGTGCTGGTGGCGCAAGCTCTTCTAAACATTTATTTAACTCTGCAATTGATTTCCGTATTGGTCCTGAGTTTCCACAAGCTCAAGATTATGCATTTATTGAAAATACCAAATTTAAACTCTGTCAATTCTGGGCTCAGCATGGCCAAAGCTTAAATATGGGTATTGGTTTATATAGCTCCGGACAAATTCATATCGATACTCAAGGCTATCGTACTTGGGGACCTGATTTAACTCGAAGCAGTTCGATGTGTAATTTTTAAATTAAAAAACTCCTTTCAATCGAAAGGAGTTTTCATTTAAACCCATTACAAACGTTTGGCTAAAGAGATGAGTTTTGAGCGGTTTTTAAAGCCATGCTTTTTATAAAAATCTTCGGAAATAGATGCTCCTAACGTGTGCAGAACAATGGTTTCTATATTATTTTCTCTACACTTCCCTTCTATATACTTTAAAAGCTTAGAGCCAACTCCTTTTCCCTGATATTGGGGATGAATAAAAAAATCATCTAGATAATAACGAAGTCCTTGTATAGTGGGATGAATATGCCCCATTCCCACACCAATTAATTGGTTTTCCCATTTTGCACAAAAGCCAAAAGAAGATGAATATTGAAAATATCTCTCAAAATATTTTCTAATTGGTTCTAAATCATCAAACTGCTCATTCCATGGCTCATTACTAAAAGCTGAACAATAAACCTCAATACCCTCTTCAAAATCTACACTTGTGAAAGCACACAACGTAATTCTCATTTATACATCCCTAACTACACATTGATAAAAATAAGCAAGAAATGAACCTTTTTATACTCCTTGTTTAATTTGTGTTGGTAACTCAGAAAAAGTAATTTGCTCATTCAATAATCAACCAAAATTTCTTCAAACGAAGATTTTTGCACTCTAGGCATAAACGTTTAAAATACCCCTATCAACATATAGGTAAATTTGATTATGCAGCAGATGTGGACAGACATTGACGAATATATCGATTCACATTTAATTCCCGAAGACCCGCGACTCGAATATGCATTAAAAAATACCGATGAACACGGCTTCTCAAATCATCTTGCAGTGGCTCCTAACCAAGGAATGTTCTTGCAGATGCTTATTCAAATGAATAAATGCAAACGAGTTTTAGAAATTGGAACCTTTGCTGCATACAGTACAATTTGGTTAGGCCGTGCGTTACCTGAAGATGGTTATTTACTAACAATAGAAGGCCGTGACACTCACGCAGAAATGGCACAAAAAAATATCGACCATGCAAATCTTCCTGTAAAAGTTGAACTTAAAACTGGTCGTGCAGCAGATATTCTTTCTGAGATTGATCCTCAATCTATCGAGCCTTTTGATTTTATTTTTATTGATGCAGATAAACAGGGATATCCGGAATATTTAGAATTGAGCCTGAAATTTTCCAGATCAGGTACAATTATTGTGCTTGATAATGTGATTCGCGCAGGTGATATTTTAAATCCAGATAATAAAAAACCAAGTATTGAAGGCATCCGTGAAATGTTTAAAGCCCTCGAAAACCATCCACAAATCTTGTCTTGTACAGCATTACAAACAGTTGGCTCAAAAGGCCATGATGGCTTCGCAATTGCAATTGTGAAATAATGGTTAAAAAATCGTCTTTTTTATTTTATTATTTATAATCAATAAATTACTTTTATTACAGTTGCTTTTCCATATAGTTATCCACAAGATTTGCGGATAACTATATGCAAATCTTATTATTTAGCTACCAACAATGGTACAGTCGCGTTTCGGAATATGGTTGTAGCAATACTACCCAAGAAGAACTGATGAATTTTGCTATGACTAAATGCTCCTAGCACAATGATTTGAATACCATGTTCTTGTTGGTACTCTAAAATATTTTGTGCAACATCGCCATAGCGATATACGGTCACTACATCTATACCCGCTTGTTTAAGGTAATGCTCAGGTTCATTGAGTACTTCTGGATGATCGCCAACATAAACCAAATGACATTGCAGTGTTCGTAATAAATCACTTTGAGCAATGCGGCGCATCATTTTTTGACAAGTTGGTGAATATTCATAGGCGAAAATAAATCGTGTCGGTATTTTAAAGTTTTCACCAATGGTCAAAACAGTACAGTTGGCTCCACGAATAAAGTTTTCAACATTACTACCAATTGGTTTCTGTTTTTCGGCAGCTCTTTCCCCAACTCGACCTAAAATTACGATGTCATTTTCATGCAAGAGATTAAAACTTTGCTCTAAAAAATCACCTTTTTCTTGAATTTTTGAACACGTAATATCGTGTTTTTCTTTAATAAGATCAGAAATGTGACGAAGTAAATTATTGCTATAGTCTAAAGCGAGTTCACTTTGTTTTTGTTCCAGCTCAGCTAACTCTTTTAGCAGCATTGCATTGCTTTCAAAGCCAATTACTCCACTAATTTCACCAAGATGATAACTTGCAGGGTAATAGTCTAGAATTTGTAATAATACAAGTTCTCGTCCGGTTGCTTTAGCAACCCATGCTGCTGCATCAGCAATAGCATTAATACACGGTGATGAGTCAATACACGCAATAACACGGTTCATGTCAGCCTCTCTTCTTCAGGTCTTTTGCCTTGGAGATTATTCTTAAAACTTAGCTTTAACTTAACATAGATAAAAATTCGTATGTTAAGGTTTATGTATAAAAATCAACTTTTTTGTTTAAAGATCAAACATCTTATTACATTCTTAAGACTGAATTATTCCCTTAAACGAAGAAATTTTGCGGGATTGCCACCTACAATATGGTACGGTTCCACATCTTTGGTCACCATGCTATTCATGCCGACCACAGCATGCTTACCTATTTTAATACCATCTTTAATACCCACATGTGCACCCAACCAAACGTCCTGCTCAATTTCAATTCCTTTAGAGGTGACAGGTTGCTGGTAAAGTGGACGGTCTAACTGCATGCCATGATCAAATGCATATAAGTGGCAATATGCAGCAATACGGACCTGATCATGCAACTTTATGCCAGCTCGCCCCCCATCTAAAATACAATGATGATTTATCGCGACCTCATTACCAATTTCAATGGGTCCATGCAAACTGCAATCTGCTGCAATAAAACAATTATCACCAATAATAATTCTTCGTCCCGGTTCAGCAAAAATGTGAGCTAAGGGCGAGATAAAACAGTTTTTACCAATCTCAACTGTTTCCATCTCCATCAAATAAGCCTGATATTCTTGTTGCCACTCTTCGGCCCAAACACGATTTTTAGGTTTTAAAGTCCAATATAGCCATGGCATATAATTTAAACGGTGCTTATGTTGTTCCCGATATTTGAGTAAGGAATCAGTCATCAGTTAATTCCTCTTCAATTTTTAACTCTTCACGACCACGCGTTACATCTCTGAGTTTTAAGGCAAGTGGTTCAATTTGATGTATTTGTAGTCTTGCTTCGATATCCACGCCCGTTGCAGTATAGGTTTCCTGATATTCAATTTGTTGTTGAGTAAGCTCATATTGAAATATGGCCCACTCATTAAAGTGACAAGAAAAATAAATCGTTTTCTTTGCAATAAGTTCAATACGCTCAGCCAATAGCAAACATTGCCCAGCACAACCACCATATGCTCTGACAAGACCGCCTGTACCTAGCTTTATTCCACCATACCAGCGTTTAACCATTACAATAATATTCGTCAGGTCATTCCCTTCAATGGTTGCCAAGATTGGACGCCCTGCTGTTCCTGAAGGTTCACCATCATCATTAAAGCGGACATTATGGCCAATTTTCCATGCCCAGCATTGATGAGTTGTCGAGATATCTTTGTTTTGTTCTAAAAATTCTTTAACTTGCTGTTCATTTTCTACTGGTGCAGCGATAGCTTGGAATCTACTTTTTTTAATTTCTTCTTCAAACGTAACGGGTGATGCAATCGTAAAAGCCATAAATTAAATAAAGCATAATAAAAATCAAATTATAACGTGAATTTAATAGAATCAAACCCATAAAAAAGCCCC
>Ga0065703_1000160_pt1 | contig 29542 bp, 34 predicted proteins | sample SwiRhicommunBV21_FD_59090 | JGI IMG/M metagenome (GOLD analysis project Ga0065703, IMG submission 59090) | Switchgrass rhizosphere microbial communities from Buena Vista Grasslands Wildlife Area, Michigan, USA - BV2.1 v1 | ecosystem: Host-associated > Plants > Roots > Rhizosphere > Soil ...
CGTAAAGACTTACGTAAACCAGCTTAATCGGTTAAATAAAAAAAGCGCCTTAGGGCGCTTTTTTTATTTTATATTTTATGACTTTTTATAAACCAGCGGTCTATATAAGGGCGTCCAATTCCAACCATCCCCACAAAAACAAGCATTGTGCCGAGTTGCAGGCGTAGGTGAGTTAAATCAAGCTGACCATAACTTAAATAATTATCTGCTAAGCAATATATCGTAATCACAATGAGCCAGTGCCACAAAGGAAGTCGTTTAATACCGACTGCAATAAAGGTAATTGTTAAAATAACAAAGGTACCAAGTGTAGATTGCCAATTCAAATTTGCACAAATCACACTCAGTAAAAAAGCGACAATAGGGAGTACGATCTTTAATATGCGATCTATTTGAAGTTGATTCTGTTTTTGCTTATCCAAGACTTCAAACAATTCTTTTTGATCAGGTTGTTGCATACATGGCCCTATTCATCAGTGTTGACAAGTGATTGCATAAAATTTCAGGTAAAAACGCAATGTTATGATAGCATGATCAACAGTATTTTCAGTGATGGATGGCACTATGCAGGGCATCAGCGGCATTATCTATATTATTTTAGTGGCATGTTTACTGCCATACGCATTTACCGCAATTGCAAAAATTACAGGTGGTTTTCAGCCTGCCGATAATCAAAACCCGAGAGCTTTTTTTGCCAAAACAACTGGTCTGGCTGCTCGCGCTAATGCCGTACAACAAAATAGTTTTGAAAGCTTACCTTTATTCTTAACGGCTATTTTAATGGCCGAATATATGGTTGTTCCAGAATATTTTATTCTGAGATTAGGGTGGGCATATATTATTTTAAGAGTTATTTATGGGATCTGCTATTTAAGTAATTGGGCAACTTTACGCTCGATTGTCTGGTTCTTATCTATATTGTGTCCAATCTTCTTATTAGTGGTCACGATTAAACTGACTTGAGTGTCATTCTGTCATCATTCATATCAACTTTCGCGTGTGCGCATTGTATAATCGGCATCATTTTGATGATATCCACGCTATAATCGAGTGGATTTTACATCTGACTTCATAACGAAAGAGTATTGATATGAGTTACAGCGATATCCCAGCAGGTAAAGATGCCCCAAATGACATCTATGTCATCATTGAAATTCCTGCAAATGCAGCACCAATTAAATATGAAATCGACAAAGATTCTGATGCATTGTTTGTAGACCGTTTCATGGGCACAGCAATGTTCTATCCAGCGAACTATGGTTATGTTCCAAATACTTTGTCTGAAGATGGCGACCCGTTAGACGTACTTGTTGTAACTCCACATCCTGTTGCTGCTGGTTCTGTAATTCGTTGCCGTCCAGTGGGCAAATTAAAAATGGAAGATGACGGTGGTATCGATGCGAAATTAATCGCTGTTCCACACGAAAAATTGTCTCCACTTTATAAAGACGTGAAGGAATATACAGATCTTCCTCCATTGTTGATTAGCCAAGTTGAGCATTTCTTCAGTCACTATAAAGATTTAGAACCAGGTAAGTGGGTAAAAATCAGTGGTTGGGAAGGTGCTGATGTTGCTAAAGCTGAAGTACTAAAAGCAATTGAAGCTGCTAAATAAGCTTTAATTGATAAGGCTCAGAGTTTCTTAATTGAGATTCTGAGCCTAATAAAAAAACCTACATCTGTTGCCAGACGTAGGTTTTTTTATGCTTGATAGATCTATGAATTAGAATAATTTCACAGGAATATCAAGGAAGATACGCCATTCATTCGTGTCACCGATGTAAGCATTCGTTTGGTAAGCATCGCTTGCGCGGTAGTAAGAGTTACGAATACGAAGGCTCGCATCTTTAGCGAAACCACTTTGAACTGTGTATTTCACTTGGTTAAAGAATTCGTGTTCTTCAGCATCATCAGTTAAACCTTTAACTTTGATGTCCCAACCGTATACAAATGCAGTTGTCCAGTTTAGACCAGGTAATACACCTAACTTACCAAAATCAAGACTGTATTGGATTTGTGCAGATTTTTCATCGTTACCGATGAAGTCAGACAGGTAAGAGTTTGGCAAATAAATACTTTGGCCACCGTCAGCATTTTCACCATAGTCATAACCAACATTGCCGCTGTTTTGTTGGTAAGCAACCATGAGGTTGTGTGGGCCAGTATTATAGGCTGTAGAGATTGCCCAAATATTGTTTTTACGATTAGATAGGTCATCAGTAGTTTGTGAATAAGTAGAAGCACCTTCATCAAACTTAGTATGATAACCACTAAAATCATAAGTTAATGAGCTGTCATTAGCCAATGGTTGTTTATAGTTTAAATTTACATAATGGCGTTCAAGTTTATCTTTACTATCCAAACCATAGTAAGAAGCATTTAAATTATCATCAAACTTGTATTTCGCGCCCCAAACAATTGCACGGTCGAGATGACGGCCGTCTGTGTTCACTTGGTCAGAATACTGATCTTTAGTGAATTTACCTGCAATTACTTCTAAATCTTTAATTTCATGGCTGGTTAATAAAGTACCTGTAAAGTATTCAGGCACTAAACGAGCTGTGTTACTTGCGAGTACAGGAATATCGAGTACTTGAGTACCGTAACGTACTGTTGTATTCGAGAAACGTGCTTTAACGCTACCCCCACCACGAGCCCAATGATCGTAAGCTGAACCATCGTTGTATTTTGGAATCATGTTATTGCCGGCGTTTTTATTTTCACCGATCTTAAATGAACCATCACCAACAACGCCGACACCGAAACCAACAATACCGGGAGTAAAGCCAGATTCGATATTTACAATTGCTGTTTGAGCAAATGAACTGGTGTCATCCACGCCATTTTTTTTATCACGGCTGATATAACCTGTACGGAAGAGAATAGAACCGTTCGCATCTTCAACAAATCCTTTTGCCTCACTTTGCTCACTTGCCTGAGCTGAGGAAATTATTGCCGCAGAAATGAGAACTGCTAATGTAAGTTTTTGTGCATTTAGCATATTTAAAGAACCTCATAAAAACGATAAATCCTGTGCCTTGTTATTGTTCAGGGCCTAGGATTTGAATCAATTGTATAAGTAATCTATAAAAAAGATATATTTTTGTTGATTTTATTTTATATATGCTATGCAGAAATTGATTAATGTGTTACTGGTTGTTTACTAAATTTACTATTAAGCTTTTATACTTAATGTATTGTTTAAAATAAAAAAAGTAATTTATTTTTTAGTGGATTTTTACCATTTATTTTATATTCTAAGCTCAAAAAATAGTTGATTCTTGTGTTCATTTTTTGCTCTTTTTTATTGGATATGTTTACTTTTTAATCTGGTCTTAAGTTGATTTTTTTAACAGTTTATTTTCAATGCCCTCTAAATTGTTACTATATAACATTATTTTTAATGCATGATGTGCAAAAAGAGATCACTATAATAAGCCAATCGAATTTAGTTGATTTGATCAAATTTAGTGCGATATTTTGCGTAAATTTTGTGCATTACTCTTTTTGCTCATATTATTGCTTAAAAAAGACCCAAAATAGTTCATAAGTTTTAAAACAGAAAAAAATGAAGAAATCTAATTAAAAGAAATGCCCATTCACAGACCATTACAAGCTCGGACTTTAAAGTAAATTTACGTAATTTTTATATCTCTTATTCAGGTTTAAATAGAAATTTTACATTGAGTAAATGGATACTGCTGACGTCGCTAATTTATTTCCGACAAGGTGTTTTCTCATGTTGCTCTTTTCTAATCGGATAGATGTCTTATTTTATAATATTGTTTTTTATGAATATATTTTTATAAAAATTAAATGGAATTTTTATTGTAGAGATATTTTGATTTCAATATTAATGATATGCAGCGAGGGGGAATATGGACTTGGCACAGCAATTGCTAAAGCTTAAGTAACACAATGTGTTTTATATACATAAATCGTGCATTCATTATGGGGGAGATCAAAATGATGAAATTTGCACTTAAGACCTTAGGTCTTGGTATTTTCGCAGCTGGTTCAACCATGGCTATGGCTGAAGAAGCACCATCTTTTTATGGTATCACTGCAACAGGTAGTGTAGCGGCAACTACAGACTACCGCTTCCGCGGTGTTACACAATCGTCAAATAACCCAGCCATTCAAGGTGGTTTTACTTTTTCTCATAAGTCAGGTGCCTATGTCGCACTATGGGGTTCAAGCGTTGACTTTAATACACCTGGCGTTTCAACTGAAACCGATATCTCTTTAGGTTATACAAATACATTAAAACTGTCAGATAAGCTGGCACCGACCTATGACGTGGGTGTAATTCATTACGGCTATATTGGTTCTGACTCAAAATTTACTAACCCATACAATGGGGATACTGGTTTTGATTTTAACGAATTTTACGGAAAATTAACTTTTGCTGATTCTTTATTTAAAGGTGATGCACTTAGTGTAGGCGTAAGCTATTCAGATGATTATTGGGGGCACTCTGATGAGTTCTGGTACTTTAACCTAGGTTATTCAGCACCAATTGCAGACACAGGCTTCACTGGACTTGCTTCAGTTGGATATAACAAACTCAAAAATAAAGACTCTTTACTTGTAGTTGCGGGGGGACCAGGTGAAGACGATAGCTATATCGATTATAAAGTGGGCGTGAATTATAACATTTTGGGTATTGTTGCTGAGCTAGATGTTGTGGGTACAGACATTAGCACTTCTGGTATGACTGATGCTGGGAAAAAACCTTATGACACAGGCTTAGTGTTTAGTTTAACTAAAACATTCTAAGTTTATGCGGTAAAAAAAGCGGGTTTATTGCCCGCTTTTTTTATTAGTCCTCTATTTGAGCAAGTAACTGTTTTAAGTGACTAAGCTCAACATCATTTGCTTTGATCAGAGGTTTACGTGGCGTACCCGCAGAAATACCTTTTAGCTGCAAACCTGCTTTAATCGTTTTAGGTAAACCACCACTTACGATAAAGCGTAGTAGAGGGAGTTGCTGGTAAAATGATTTTTGAGCCTGATTTAAATTACCATTTTTCACATGCTGAATAAGTTGTTGGGGGAGCTGACCTAATAGATTAGGCGCTGCTGTACACCAACCACTAGCTCCTGCACATAAGGCTTCTAAAGCTAGAGGATTACAGCCGTTATAAAACGGGAGTTCTCCTTTTGATAGCTCATAAATTTGATGCATACGCTGAATATCACCGCTACTTTCTTTTACCATCGTAATGTTTGGAATCTGATTAAACATACGCACGATTAACTCTGGAGACATATCAACACCGCTAGTTGCAGGGTTGTTATAAATCATAATCGGCAAAGTCGTTGCTTTGGCAATTGCCTGATAATATTCAAAAATCTCTTGATCTGTTAGCTTCCAATAAGATACGGGAATCACCATAAGTGCATCTGCACCATAGCTTTGCGCGATTTGGGCCTTTTTGATGGCTTGATCTGTCGTGAGTTCAGAAATCCCAATAATGACAGGTAAGCGTTTATTAATACTTTCAATTGAAGTTTTAGCCACTAAGCACCACTCATCCCATTCAAGATAAGCGCTTTCGCCTGTACTGCCCAAAGGTGCGATGGCATCACAACCATTTTCAATAAGCAAATCCAACATTTGCTTTAAAACAGCAATGTTAATGGTGTTGTCATCAGAAAATGGAGTAACAGGGTAGCCAATAATACCGTTTAGTTTCATGGTAGAAGTCTCTTTTTAAATACAGTCAGAATGTTTTTTCAAAGCTTTACGTGCGTAATAAGCAAAGTTCACTTTGTTACGTTTGTCGGTAGATACCCAGTCATGAGCTTCTGTTGCCAAATCGTGGGGGATAGGCTGAATTTGTCCGGCCGACATCGCTAGCAGTTGCAGTTGAGCTGCGCGCTCAATTAAAAGAGCCAAGTTGCATGCTTCTTCAATGGTTTTTCCTGTGACCAGTTGACCATGATGAGACAACAAAACAGCACGGTTTTTACTCAGAGCAGAGGAAATCAAAATGCCTTCTTCGTTACCTACTGGGACACCAGGCCAATAACCTACAAACGAGCAGTCTTCGTAGAGTGCGCAAACATCCATTTGGGAAATCATGAGTGGAATCTGAAGCATGGAGAGTGCTGCTACATGGGTAGGATGCGTGTGGATAATGCAGTTCACTTCGGGATGTTCTTTATAAATCCACGTATGAAAACGGTTGGCTGGGTTTGCCATTCCTTCTTGATTGATTGGTTCTAAATCTTGATTAACTTCAAGCAAGTTTGAGGAAGTAATTTCATCAAAGCCTAAACCAAAACGTTGAGTAATAAAGGAATTTTTATTTTTACTACGACATGTAATTTGGCCCGCTAAACCAGCATCATGGCCATGATCAAATAAAATACGACAAGTGAGTGCAAGCTTTTGGCGGTCAGTTAAATCTGAATCGCTAATCCACTTTTGCATGTCTTGCTGTGCATGTTGCATCAGATCTTGTTTGTTTACAGAAGCAGTCTTCATCTCTTCTCCAGTCCAGTTGACCAAATTAAGTAGGTGAAGGCAGAATAGAAAACAACTGGCTGAATCAATACATCCAGTTTTTACAAGTTAGATGGTCCAGATGGGGCGAATATGCTAAGACCTTGGCAAATACATTTTCGTATCGATGAAAGAGAAGAAAAAACAGTTTTTTTAAAACTGACTAACTTGATTAGTCAGGAGATTTTAAGTGGTCGCTTGGTGCAAGGGACTATGTTGCCTGGGTCTCGTAGCTTGTCAAAAGAATTGGGAATTAATAGAAAAACAGTACAAGCAGTATATGAAGAATTAGAGGCGCAAGGCTGGCTTGTGACTCGTCCTCGAAAAGGCACATTTGTGGCAGATATTTTGCCGGAAAAGCAGCTCCAAATAGAGTCTGTAAATGAGCGAAAAGTTAATGATAGGCCAACTATTCAAGAAGTTGCTTTATATCCACACAACGATGGTGTGCCTGACCCAAGGCTTATTCCGTATGAGTTATTTTCAAGAGCTTATCGGCATGCATTGATTAAAATTACCCAAAACCAGTACATGGGTTATGGAAACCCCCAAGGTATGATTGAGTTAAGACAAGCCTTACAAAAAATGTTGTCGATGGAACGTTTTATGAGTGTTGCCGAAGATGAGATTTGTATTGTACGTGGCAGCCAGATGGGAATTTTTCTTGCATCCCGTGTACTACCAAATCGACAGGGAGTGATTGTAGTTGAAGAGCTGTATTATCCCTCTGCTTTTAAAGCGTTTCAGTCGAATGGGTTTCAGGTCGTTTCTGTCAAATTAGATGAACAAGGTATTGTCATTGAGGATTTAGAACGGATTTTACAAGAGCATTCAGTTGCTGCCATTTATACAACTCCACATCATCAATATCCCACAACTGTCACGATGCCAATGAGTCGCCGTCTTCAGCTCTTAGAACTTTCAAAAAAATGGGGGTTTTATATTATTGAAGATGATTATGATCATGAATTCCACTATGACAGTCGGCCTATGCCACCCTTAGCGAGTTTGCCTCATTCTGAGCTGGTCATTCATGTTGGCTCATTATCTAAGGTTTTTGCACCCGGTATTCGTTTGGGATACATCGTGGCATCTGCATCAGTCATTCAATCCATTACCGAAGATATTTTATTGATTGATCGGCAAGGTAATAATATTACCGAACTTGCTTTAGCAGATTTAATGCAGCGCGGTGAAATCAAAAGACACATTCGTAAAATGAAAAAAATATATCAGTTACGCCGTGACCATGCCTTAACTGAATTTAGCAGAGTTTTTTCAGGTGATGTCCAGATTCAACCTCCAGCAGGTGGAATGGCTTTATGGGTTAAATTCCAGAAATCTTTTACTAAAGAGCAAGCCTTAAAATTAGACGAACTCAACATGGATACAGAGCATAAGTTTAGACAGGATGATTCTTCTAATCGTTGTATTCGTTTTGGCTTTGCAGCTTTATCAGAGAAAGAAAGTACTTCTTTAATCGAGAAGTTAAATGAGGTTCTTAATAAAAGAACAGCGGACTCATAATCCTTTGTTCTAATCTTAGTGCTGATTATCTCTGATAAGACAGCGCTGTTGTAAGATGAAGCTTTGAATTACATCACTTTGAGCCAAATCGACAATGGTCCATGCTACTCGTAAAACACGATGAAAAGTTCACTCTAATTGATCTTGATACTTTTGAATCGCTGAGACAAAGCTAAGTAGGAACGGTGTAATTTGTGACTTATATTCTTCAGTTTGTAGCATCTCAACAATTTGTTCAGGCGATTTGCTAAGAAGAGAGAAGCGTAAAAATAAATCTTCAAAAAAATTGCTACTGACTGTCGAAAGTACTCTTCTTAAAGAAACTAGCATATCGTCGCCGCGGCTAGATGCATGAACTAGAACGATAGGCTTGTCTATGATTTCGGTGCGGGAAACCATCCAGTCAATTGCATTTTTAAGACCGCCTGGAATACAACGGATATATTCAGGACTTGAGATGATAATGCCATCTGAGGCAGAAACAGATTTGATAAATTCTTCTACTACAGCAGGCGTCTTTTCTCCCTCATCATCTGGAGAAAAGATAGGCAAAGTATTAATTTGATCGAAAACTGAAAATTCAATACTGGACGGCGCTATATCTTTCATTGCTCGTAATAGCGCTGTATTTGTAGATGCCTCTCTTACACTGCCGGATATAGCCAAAATTTTCATAGCGTCCTCTTTGCCTTTTTATATAGGCAGTAATAAATTCTTTAATTAACAACTTATATAAATATTAAAAAACAGCGGACTCACGATCCGCTGTTTTTTCATTTGTTAACTATTTCCTCGATAGGATAATGCTTCTGTAAGGTGAGGACTTTGAATCATCTCACTTTGAGCTAAATCAGCAATGGTCCGCGCTACTCGTAAAACACGATGATAAGCACGAGCCGATAAATTTAAACGTTGTTGAGCCATTTCAATCATTCGTTGAGAAGTACTATCAAGTACAGCATGTTGTTCTAGCTGTTTCGGCGAAAGCGCTTGATTTAAACAATTTTGTCTTTGAATCTGTTGTTCATAAGCATAAATCACACGTTGTCGAACACTACTTGAATCTTCAACAGGCGTTGGATCTTGTAGCTCTTGGGCCTTTAACGGTGGTACATCAATATGTAAATCGATACGGTCAAGTAATGGCCCCGATATACGGTTTTGATAGCGCTTAATACTCTCAGGTGAACACTGGCAACGACTATCTTGATTAAATGCATAGCCGCATGGACATGGGTTCATCGCCGCAATCAATTGGAAGTTAGCCGGATAAGTAATTTGCCGAGCTGCTCGTGAAATAATGATTTCCTTTGACTCAAGCGGCTGGCGTAAGACTTCTAGTACTTTTCTATCAAACTCGGGGAGCTCATCTAAAAAAAGTACTCCTAAATGCGATAATGTAATTTCACCCGGTTTAGGATGAGAACCGCCCCCAACGAGTGCAATCGCTGATGCTGTATGATGGGGCGCTCGAAATGGTCGCTGACCAAAAGTATGTGATGTATTTGAAATAGAGTAAATGCTAGCAACTTCAAGCGTTTCTTGATTAGTCAGAGGCGGTAAAATTGAAGGAAGCCTTGAGGCGAGTAAAGTTTTACCTGTGCCGGGTGGTCCTTTAAAAAGTAAGGAGTGCCCTCCAGCAGCAGCAATTTCGAGTGCACGGCGTGGGCGTAACTGACCTTTTACATCTGCAAGGTCAAATTTATAAGGCATTTGGTTTGAAGTGGTCGTAGGCTCAACCGAAGATAGAGACTTTGTGCCCAAAAAATGTTCACAGACTTCTTTTAAGTGACTCACTGGATAACATTTAAAGTCAGGTAAGTGGCTAATATCCTGAATATTATCAAGCGGGAAAAGCATTTTATGCTTGGCTTGTTGACAAGCCATTGCCAAAGTTAAAGTACCTGACACTGGCCTTACATGACCATCAAGTGCTAACTCTCCAATAAATTCAAAATCTTCGGCACAGTTTTCTGGGAGCTGACCAGAGGCAATTAAAATACCTAAAGCAATTGGTAAATCTAGACGTGAACCATCTTTGGGCAAATCTGCTGGTGCAAGATTAATGGTCAGTCGTTTAGTCGGAAATTGAAATCCACTGTTAATAATCGCTGAGCGAACTCGGTCTTTACTTTCTCTTACTGCCGCTTCGGCTAGACCTACAATGGTAAGAGAAGGTAAGCCTTGACTCACATGTACCTCTACTTCAATGAGAGGTGCATGTAAACCCAAAAGTCCCCGTGTATAAATTTTAGAAAAAGACATCTTGTTGTTCCATTATGGTGCTTCATTTTTAATCGTTGTAAAGTATAAGTGCGCTACATTGGTGCTTATTTTTTATTCTTTAAAGTTTCTTCTAATAGTTCCACTTGTTTTTGTAGCTCTGCTAAACGTTGGTTGGCTGATTGCAGTGCGGTCTTTTGGCGGTCAATTTCTTGTCTGGAAACAAGATCTAACTTTTCGACTGCTTCATTTAATAATGCACGTAAATTTTTTTCCAAATCTTTTTTAGGCTCATCAATTTGTTCCAGAATGGCCTGTAATAAAGTTTCTAGCATGAAATATCCAAAGTGTTGTATTACCTTATGGTTTACAGTTTACCACTGCTTGAAGGTGGGATATAGGTTTCAATTCTTTTAGTACAAATAGAACATTAAATCAGCATGTAAACATACTGAAAATTCATTTTATTTTTAATAGCTCATCTACATCTTGATCACTAAATAGGTTATAAAGAAAGTTCATGCAATAGATTCATTTCCCTCAACCTTTGAAATATTGGCATGAAAATTGAACATAAAACCTTACTGGTGAAAAGAAGCCGAAGGAAACAAACATGAAGCTTGTAACTGCAATTGTAAAACCGTTTAAATTGGATGATGTGCGTGAAGCGCTCTCTGACATTGGTGTACAAGGGATTACCGTAACTGAAGTTAAAGGTTTTGGTCGTCAAAAAGGACATACAGAACTCTACCGTGGCGCGGAGTATGTGGTTGATTTCTTACCTAAAGTAAAAATCGAAATTGCGATTAGTGATGAAATGGTCGACGCGGTAATTGAATCAATTACACGTGTAGCAAGCACAGGAAAAATTGGCGATGGTAAGATTTTTGTGACTAACCTGGAACAAGTAATCCGTATCCGTACGGGTGAAACTGGACCAGATGCTGTCTAATTGGCACAAAGCTTGCTGAGTAGAAAATAACTCGCAAATGAGGTTGGGGGACACGAATGAAAAAAATGCTTATGGCGCTGAGTCTATCAGGCGNTCTTTTGGGTGGTACTGCCGTTTGGGCAGAAGAAGCTGTAACAACGCCTACATCGGAAGTTGCGGCTACATCAACATCTCAAGCTACTGCAACCACTGCAGAAGCACCAGTTGCTGAAACTCCGGCAGCTCCAGCACCAACACCAAAACTTGATACGGGTGACACCTCTTGGATTTTAGTCTCAACAGCTTTGGTACTGTTGATGACCATTCCTGGCTTGGCATTGTTCTACGGCGGTATGGTCCGTAAGAAAAACGTCTTAAGTACTATGATGTTCAGCCTTTCTGCTGCAATTTTTGGTAAGTTTAATTTGGGTGATTGCTGGTTATTCACTCGCGTTCTCTGGCACAGGTGCATACTTTGGTGACTTGTCTAAAGCTATGCTAAACGGAGTCGGGTTTGATGCATTGAGTGGGACAATTCCTGAAAGTCTCTTTGTTATTTTCCAAATGACCTTTGCCATTATTACAGTTGCAATTCTAAGTGGTTCTATTGCAGACCGCATGAAGTATTCAGCTTTCATGGTTTTTATTGCAATTTGGGTCCTCGTTGTTTATGCACCAATTACTCACTGGGTTTGGGCGGCAGATGGTTGGTTATTTAAAGCAGGCGCATTAGATTTTGCTGGTGGTACAGTTGTACATATCAACTCAGGTGTTGCAGGTCTCGTTGCGGCTTACATGCTTGGAAAACGTATTGGTTTGGGCCGTGAATCTATGGCTCCGCATAACTTGACTCTAACTGTAGTCGGTGCAAGCTTACTTTGGGTGGGTTGGTTTGGCTTTAACGGTGGTAGTGCTTTAGGTGCTGGTGCTCGTGCAAGCATGGCAATTTTAGTGACTCAAGTTGCTGCCGCTGCTGCTGCGTTCTCTTGGTTAGTTGTTGAACGTATGATTCGCGGTAAAGCATCTGTATTAGGTGGTGCTTCTGGTGCTGTCGCTGGTTTGGTTGTGATTACGCCAGCAGCAGGTTTCGTCGGTGTAGGCGGTGCTTTAGTCATGGGCCTTATCGGTGGCGTAGTGTGCTTCTGGGGTATTACCGCACTTAAACGCTTACTTAAAGCTGATGATGCTTTGGATGCGTTTGGTTTACATGCTGTAGGTGGTATTGTCGGTGCGATTTTAACTGGCGTATTTTACAGTGATGAAATCATCAAAGCAGCCAACGTTCCATTAGCAGCAACATTCACTGGGCAATTATGGGTACAAGTTGAAGGCGTATTGGCAACCATGGTTTACAGTGGTGTAGCGACTTTTGTAATTCTTAAAGTGATTGATCTTGTGATTGGTATCCGTGTTAACGCTGATGATGAACGCATGGGTCTGGATTTAAGCCAACACGGCGAACGTATTGAATAATTCGTAATATATCTGCTGTCTTAAAAGAACAGTCTTGCGCTGTGATCAAAGTGATGCTTTGATCTTGCTCAGGACTGTTTTTTTGTCTTATAGAATGCTGGTTCTGTAAGTGTAGAAATTTTGCTACACTAGGTCAAAGTAATCGACCCTATAAATCCGCTATGCATTGTCCATTTTGCAACGCCGCAGATAGTAAAGTCATCGATTCACGTTTAGCCGCCGAAGGCTGTCAGATTCGTCGACGTCGTGAGTGTGTAAGTTGCGGTGAACGTTTTACCACTTTTGAAAGCTATGAAGTGGTGATGCCCCGTGTGATCAAATCGAATGGAAAGAATGAACCTTTCGATGAGGCCAAGCTACGCCGTTCGTTAATGCATGCATTGCAAAAACGTCCGGTCACCCAAGAACAGATAGAAACTGTTTTAAGTGATATTCAATTACAGATTCGCCGTTTAGGTGAGCGTGACGTGAAGTCTAGAACAATTGGTGAAGTCGTCATGCAATCTCTATTTGCACTCGACCATGTCGCTTATGTTCGATTTGCTTCTGTTTATCAAGATTTTCAGGATGTTGAAGCTTTTCGCCGACAAATTGAGCAAATGCAGCAACGTGAACAATAATTATTTGAGATTTTTATGTCTGAGTTGAAAAAAGATCAATATTGGATGCAGCAAGCTATTGAACTTGCCAAACGAGGTCTATATTCGACTAAGCCTAATCCAAATGTTGGTTGTGTCATTGTCAAAGATGATCAGTTAATCGGTGAGGGCTTTCATCCTAGAGCAGGTCAACCACACGCAGAGGTTTTTGCCTTACGTAAGGCAGCTGAGCAGGCTCAAGGTGCAACAGCGTATGTGACGCTTGAGCCATGTGCACATTATGGGAGAACTCCTCCTTGTGCCGAAGCATTGGTTAAGGCACAGGTTAAAAAGGTGGTTGTGGCATGTCCTGATCCAAACCCACTCGTTGCGGGTAAGGGTGTTCAGATTTTGAAAAATGCCGGAATTGAAGTAGAAGTTGGCATTTGTGAAGATTTGGCAGAAAAATTAAACCAAGGTTTCTTAAAGGCGATGTCTACGGGCATGCCCTATGTACGCTTAAAGGTAGCTTCAAGCCTAGATGGCCGTACTGCAATGGCATCTGGTGAATCGAAGTGGATTACCGGTGCAGTTGCGCGTCAAGATGTACAGCATTGGCGTGCCATTTCAGGAGCAGTGATTACAGGAATTGATACTGTGATTGCAGATGACTGTCAGCTTAATGTGCGAAGTCTGGGCAGTGTTGATATTGAGACAATTGCACAGCCAAAACGGATTATTTTAGACCGCCAAGGTCGTTTGCCGCTTGCTGCTAAAATTTTAGAAAACCCTGAAACTGTGATGGTGATGGGGCCATATCGTCAAGAACTTGCCGATTTAGGCGTGATACAATTAGAAATTCAGCCTTTAAAAGTGCTGTTACAGACCCTATCTAAGCAATATCAAATTTATGATGTATTGGTAGAAGCCGGTGCAACATTATCTACTGCCTTTTTACAAGAAGGTTTGGTAGATGAGTTGATCAGTTATATTGCCCCGACATTATTGGGGAAAAGTGCAAGAGCCATGTTCAATGCAGAGTTTGAATATATGGCACAACAACTTCGTTTTACACTTCTTGATGTGACACAACTTGATCAAGATATACGCTTAAGGTTAATCCCTACGCAAGAGAAAGTATGAATCCAGAGCCTTCGGTTTATCACAAACGTCGTCATGCAGCCCGTACGACAGACGAATATCTTTTCCATCAGCTTGTTCCTTACTTAGGTAATAAGCGCCGATTGCTCCATCTAATTTTAGAAGCCCTTGAAATTACAGGGACGCTGAATAGCAAGAAAAAGAATCCTCCGATTTTTGCCGATTTCTTTGCCGGCAGTGGCGTAGTATCTCGTTTGGCACGTCAAAATGGTTACCGAGTGATTGCGAATGACTGGGAACCTTATAGCCATGCGTTAAATCATGCGATTTTAGCTTGTATTGATGCACCTGCTTTTAAAGAGCTAGGTGGTTATCAGAAGGCAATCGATTATTTAAATCGCTTACCTGAAGTTAAAGGCTGGGTAACCCATAACCTTTGCCCACGTAATGATGATATTTATGATCCAGCTCGTGACCGTTTGTTCTTTAAACGCCGTAATGGTATGCGTATTGATGCGATTCGCCAGCAGATTGCAACATGGCAATCTCAAGGCGCAATTAATGATGTAGAGATGAGTGCATTGCTCGCGCCTTTGCTCTATTCAGCCAGTTTTGTTAGTAACACCAGTGGCGTATTTAAAAGCTTCCACCAAGGGTGGGGCGGACGTACACAAACTGCATTAGAGCGAATTGAGTCATTACTTTGGTTAACACCAAGTCGTTTTTTGCGAGATTGGTGACCGTAAACGTCCTGCTGCTGAAATGTGGTGTGTAGATTCACAGCATCTAGCAAATCAAATGAGTGGTTTTGAAGTAGATGTTGCCTATCTCGATCCACCGTATAACCAGCATGCATATAGTAGTAATTACCATGTTTTAAATGCATTAACTTTATGGGATCAGGTCGATTTACCTTCACCAGATACCAAAGGTTATAAGAGTGGAATTGATAGAGCTTGGCGTAAAGAACGTCCAAGCCCATATAACTCTTCTAAATATGCGAAAGATGCGTATGAAAAACTACTTTCAACCATCAATGCCCGCTATATTCTGACCAGTTATTCAACTGATGGTAATATCGAGCCGAAAGATTTGCTGATGGCTAATCTGGAGCGGGGCAAAGTGACCTTGTTAACACAAGATGTTCCACGCTATCGAGTGAGTAAACAACGACAGTCTGAACGTGCACGCGTGCTTGAGTTTATTGTGATTACTGATACTCATGCCAAGTCAGGACCACCATTACGTCAGTTATTAGGCCAGCTTTACCACTTCGCCGAGCTAGGTGGTGTAGATACTTCAGGTAATAGTACACAGCTCGCACTTTGGTAAGCGCTGCAATTTAAGCAGTGTAAAAAGATTTGGAGATTGAGCCATGTTTACAGGCATTATTGAAAGTTTAGGAAAAGTTGAAAGCCTGCAAAGCGTAGGTGGTGATGTGCGTTTACGTATTCAGACTGATCTGGATATGTCAGATGTGCATTTGGGTGACTCAATTGCGACCAATGGAATTTGTCTCACCGTGATTGAATGGGGTGATAACTGGTACGCAGCGGATGTTTCTCGTGAAAGCTTGAATCGTACGACTTTGGGTCACTGGAAAGTTGGGCAACGTGTCAATGTTGAAAAGGCAATGTTACCGACAACACGCTTTGGTGGACACATTGTAAGTGGTCATGTTGATGGTGTGGGTGAAATTACTGTAGTACGTGAAGATGCTCGTTCAATCTATTATGAAGTGACGGCACCCGCAGAACTTGCTAAATATTTAGCAGAAAAAGGTTCTGTGACCGTAGATGGTATTAGTTTAACGATTAACCACTTACGTGGAAATATTTTAAGCTTGAACTTAATTCCGCACACAGCAGAACGTACTAATATTGGAACGTGGCAAGTAGGTAGTAAAGTAAACCTTGAAGTCGATGTTTTAGCGCGTTATATCGAGCGTTTATTGCTAGGTGACAAAGCTGCTGAACAAAAAACAGAGTCAAATATTAGTATGGCTTTTTTAGCTGAGAATGGTTTTTTAAAATAAAAAGCTAGATCGTTAAAATAAAAAAACCGGACACATGTTCCGGTTTTTTTATTTTGAAAACTTAATGCTTGGTTAGAGTAACCGAGTGTGTACCGACCCATGGCTTGTTATGCTGAGTACGAGTAATTGTAAAATCACGGGTTTCAGACTTACGTGTAAGTAAGATAGATAAAGAGTTAAAGTCGTTATGACTCATATAAAATTCTTGTGCTGAAAACGTCCATTGCTCACCCTGATTTAGCTGTTCAACTTGCTTTGAAATCTGATGCAGAATGTCCATCTCTTATCCTCATTAATTATCTTGAATAGCTACTTTTCATTCTTATAATTAATTGATCTATAAGAATAATCTATATGTCTATTCTGTGACATATACGTGTCACTTTTATGACAAAAGAAATATTTAAAGGTTTACTTTTCTATTTTTTCATCAGAAAACTTAGAATTCTTTAAAATGTATTCAATTTCTTCTTGAGCTGCCGAATTTAGCTTGGCTCGGAAAGCCGTTACAGACTGTTCAATTAAGCTCTCAGCTTCAAGTTCTAAACGAATACGTAAACTTTCAAGCTCAGATAAGATTTGATCATCGGTAATACTAAGTTTTACACCAGCAGAGTAATTGACTGCTGGTGTTTCAGGATTTTTCTGATAACGCGCGGTTTGCTCTGCAACCTCTTGTTCTAAATGGCTACGTAATGTGTGTAACGTTTCAGTCTGTTCATTAAACTTACGAATTTCATCTGCCTGCAACTCCGCAGCATAAGCAGCTTCTGATGCACGTTTGTCAGCAAGTGCTTTTTCTAAAGCAAGTTGACGACGAATACGTGCTTGCTCAATGAGCTCTGCTTTGAGGTCTGCGTAGGCTTGTTCAATTTTTTGCTGTGATTCTAACTGCGCTTTTTCGTCATTTAAAACCCAAAGCTGAATAGGGGTTTGGGGTTCGAGTAGATCGCAAATACGTGCCAAATCCTGTTGATAGGTATGACGGACAGCTTCAGGCGCATTTAACCATCTTTTTTTAAAATCTTGCCCGACATTTAATGCCACCATGTTTCTCCTTGATCAACAGTATTTACATTTTAGCGCGTTATAATTTAAAGGTCCGCGGTTCTATACCCAAACGGCGATACATTTTAAATTTTTCTCGACCAATTTGCTTGGCTGTTTCATTATTTTCAACAATTTCTATAATGTGGCTAAAATGATCAACTTGATCAAGTGCATGATTGTTAAAATTAAATACTAACAAGCCTTGTTCAAGTGGTTGTTTAGCCGAAATACATACAGCAGCATCAGGCTGGTCAACACCATGCCCAATGAAACTGACTGGGTCAAATTCCCATAATCTTTCATCAAGAATCTGTTGTAGCTGCACATCTGGGCAATACCACCAGATTTTAGGATGCTTCAGTAATATTTTTCGACATAAACGGCAAGCACTATCGACTTGCCGTTCTTCGCTGGTTTCAAACAGATAAAAACTAACTTTAGCCATTCGTATTTACACGATTCGCTAAAAATTGCATGAGTAATGGTACTGGGCGACCTGTTGCACCTTTAGCTGGACCAGATAACCATGCTGTTCCTGCTACATCTAAATGAGCCCAACGATATTCACGTGTAAAGCGTTCAAGGAAACATGCAGCCGTAATCGCGCCGCCGTATGGACCACCGATGTTCGCAATATCTGCAAATGGTGAATCAAGTAACTCTTGATAATCGTCAATCACTGGCATACGCCATACACGGTCAAATGATTGCTCGCCCGCTTGTTGGAGCTCGGCTGCTAAAGCATCATCTGGTGAGAACAAACCGCTGAGTACTTTACCTAAAGCGACTACACATGCACCTGTTAAGGTCGCAATATCAACCACGACTGCTGGATTGAAACGTTTGATATAGGTCAATGTGTCACACAGTACTAAACGGCCTTCAGCATCTGTATTTAAAATTTCAACAGTTTGACCGCTCATGGTGGTCACAATGTCGCCCGGACGGGTTGCTTTGCCAGAAGGCATATTTTCTGCTGCTGCAATTGCACCTACCACATGAATAGGAAGTTTCGCTTCGCATAGTGCCCGAATGGTACCCAGTACAGAGGCTGCACCGCACATATCGAATTTCATTTCATCCATGCCAAGGCCTGGTTTTAAAGAAATACCACCTGTATCAAAAGTTACACCTTTACCAACGAGAACAACCGGAGCTTGATCAATCTGTGCTTGATATTCGAGAGTTACAATACGGCCCGGACGTTCAGATCCTTTACTCACTGCAAGAAAAGCATACATGCCTAAATTCAGCCATTTGTTGCTCATTTAAAACAGTGACTTTAAGTAAGTCAGGGAATTCTGCCGCTAAAGCTAAAGCCTGTTCTGCCAAATATTCTGGGAAACAAATATTACCCGGACGGTTGCCAAGGTCGCGTGCATAAGACTGACCAGACTGTACCGCATGTACTAAAGCCAGTTGTTTTTCATCTAGGCTAGTCGTTGAACTAATTAAATCAACCTGTTGTAACACGAATTCATTTTTTTTCGATTTAAACTCATCATAACCATAAGCTGCTTGAGTTAAGCTTAAAGCAAATAAATAATGGTGCTCGACAGGTAACGCAGCAATATCAATTGCGATATGCTTAAATTTATTTTGTGTCGATTTGATAATAGTTTGGGCAAGTTTAGCTAACTTAACTGTCTGAAGTTCAGCTGTTTTTCCTAAGCCAAGTAATTGGCTGTGAGGCTGATTTGAAATCTGACCAAATAAAGGCAGAGTTTCGTTGAAGTTGCCTTTAAATTGGGTAGCGCTAAGAACGCTTTCTAGGTTATTGATTTGATATGTGTTGACGTTACTTTGTAGCTGTTCTGAATCAACTAAAACCCACAAAGATTCATTAGATGTCTGTTCGGGAAAAGTTGTATAAGTTGTAAATTTCATGGCTGTCGTGATTGCCTATAGAAAGTTATGATGAATTGAAACATTGAAACACTTTCAAGCATAGCGTTGCAATGTGCGGTTTTATATTTTTAACATTCGGGTAAACTAGCAGTCGTCCCGATTAGCCTTTTGGAAGTATTACTTTGATTATTCGGCGTTATCTCGTCAAGCAAGTTGTCTCTACCTCATTGGTGGTCATTTCTTTATTGACCTTAATCATGATGGGTGGTCGTCTGATCAAATACTTTGGTGTGGCGGCGCAGGGGCGTTTAGATGCCAGCATCTTGTTTAGCATCATTGGATATCGTTTACCTGAATTTCTAACACTCATTTTACCACTTGGTTTTTTCATTGGTTTAATGTTGGTGTTTGGTCGTTTATATGTTGACCATGAAATGGCAGTACTGAATAGTAGTGGTGTTAGTCGTCATCAATTGGCGCGATTACTCATTCCAATGACGCTTGTTTATATGGTTTGTCAGTCTGTGCTTATGCTCTGGATGACACCGTGGGGACTACGTGAGTTTGAAAAGCTGACAACCACCCAAGCGGTTCGGACAGGCTTCGATTTGGTTCGCCCAAGAGAATTTATTTCTTCTGGACCCTATACGATTTATGCAGGTTCCTTGTCAGAAGACCGAAAGAATTTGAAGGATATTTTCTTTTATCAACGTGCTACTAAAGAAGATAAGCCAGATGTCATGATCTTGGCAAAAGAAGCGACTCGTGTAGAAGTTGCAAATGATACAGCCAATGTGGTTGATCTGGTGCAAGGTCGCCGTTATGAAATATTTCCGGGACACCCAAAATATACACAAGCAGAGTTTCAGTCTTATCGTCTACGTTTAGAAAATGACAAAGATGTTAAGTTTGAAAGTGGTGATGTAGAAGCTTTATCAACGACTAAACTCTTTTCAAAAACGAATGATCCAGTCATAAGAAGTGAGTTGGGATGGCGTTTGTTTGGACCATTCACCATTATTATTGCTTTAATGCTTTCTGTAGCATTGTCCGAGGTGAGTCCAAGACAAGGTCGTTATTACCGTCTTATTCCGGCGATTTTTATTTTTTCCAGTCTGATCGTATTAATGATTGCAATCAAGACTCGTATTAGTAAAGAAGAACTCGATATTTGGGCTTATCCTGCCGTGTTAGTTGTTTATGGCGTTGCAGCCGCCTTATTTTCACGTAAACAGAAGTTGGCACCAAAAATCAAGAAACAGATCAAGCGAGTGAAATTATAATGTTAGCACGTCGAATAGTCGCCAAATATGTGACGAAAACCACTGCGCTTGCAATGTTTGGCACCACAGTTGTTTTGTCGATTTTACAGGTCTTATTTACGTACCTTGGCGAGTTGGGTGAGCTCAAACCAGACTATAACGCATGGCAAGCTCTCATCTATGTGTTATGGGGAGCGCCTCGTTATCTATATGAAATTTTGCCTATTTCTGCCTTGATTGGTGCTGTGATTGGTTTAGGCTCGCTGGCAACCAGCAGTGAACTTATCGTTATGCGCTCCGCCGGTATTAGCTTATGGCGTATTGTTGGTTGGGTGATGCGCTCAGCTTTACTGCTTATTATTTTGTCTTTTGCCTTAAGTGAATGGGTTATTCCATATACGAATGAAAAAGCAGAAAGTGTTAAAAGTCACCGCTCTATAGCTGCTTTAGGCGAAGTGAAAGGTTATTGGTCACGTGAAGGGCAGCGATTTATCTATATCGATTATGCTAACTCTCAGGGCAATTTAAAAGATATTCAAGTGGTCGACTTTGACCAGAACTATTACTTGCAATCATTGATTAATGCTCAGCAAGGACAGTTTGTAAAAGATGGTCAATGGGCTTTGAAGAAAGCACAACAAATGGATATTTTGGCGGCAGGAAATGCCATCAAAACCGACCATGACGAACAATCGCTTTCGTTAGCATTACAGCCTAAATATGTGCACATGGTGACTTTAGATCCTGAAGATTTATCGCCAAGCCAACTGATTAGCTTCATGCGTTATATGGATGAATATAGTCAGGTACCAAAGACTTACCAATTGGCTTTCTGGCAAAAAGTTGCCTCGCCATTTTCACTCATCGCACTAGTTCTAGTGGCGTGTTCATTTATTTTTGGACCATTACGTCAACAATCAATGGGTTTCCGTTTGGTGATCGCATTGTTTATTGGCTTGAGTTTCTATTATTTGCAGGATTTCTTGGGTTATGCCAGCTTGGTTTATGCCCCATCTCCAGCTTGGTTTGTACTTGTACCTATCTTGTTAATGTTTGGCGCCGGAAGTTATTTGCTTTACCGTGCTCGCTAGTAATAATTGAAATTTATGGTTTTCATTAATCGTAGATATTGGTGAAAGCCATAGGAAAAAATAGAGTCTTGACCGAAAATTCGGTAAGATATCGTGACGAAATTGTAGACAAAAGAGAAATAGATTATGACGGATGCAACTGCTGGCAAGATCCCTCACGTTCTGGTCATTATGGATGGTGTTGGTCACCGTGAAGCAATTGAAGATAATGCTTTTCTTGCAGCAAAAACACCGAATTTGGCGGCAATGACAGCAAAGCATCCAAATAGTCTAATTTCTGGTTCTGGCGAAGATGTTGGTTTACCTGATGGACAAATGGGTAACTCTGAAGTCGGTCATATGAATCTTGGTGCTGGTCGTGTTTTGTATCAAGACTTTACCCGTATTACTAAAGATATTCGAACTGGCGACTTTTTTAAACATGAAGTGTTGATCGACGCGGTTGAAAAAGCCAAAGCTGCTAATGGTGCTGTCCATATTATGGGATTGCTCTCAGACGGTGGCGTTCATTCACATGAAGACCATATTGTGGCGATGTGTGAGCTTGCATTAAAGCGTGGTGCAAAAGTTTATTTACATGCTTTCCTTGATGGTCGTGATACGCCTCCACGCAGTGCTCAGCCGTCTTTAGAAAAATTAGATGCATTATTCGCGCAATACCAAGGTCAAGGCCGTATCGCGACCATGATTGGCCGCTACTTTGCAATGGACCGCGATAACCGTTGGGATCGTGTTGAGCAAGCTTATCGCTTGTTGACTGAAGGTGAGGCACTTCGCACTGCGCAAACAGCAGTGGAAGGGTTAGAGTTAGCTTATGCAGCCAATGAAAACGATGAGTTTGTAAAAGCGACTCGTATTGGTGATGTTGCTAAAGTACAAGACGGCGATAGCGTTGTATTTATGAATTTCCGTGCTGACCGAGCTCGTGAAATTACTCGTGCATTTGTAGAAAAAGACTTTGCAGGTTTTGAGCGTAAAGTTGTACCAAACCTTTCTAAATTTGTGATGCTTACGCGTTATCAGGCTAGTATTGATGCGCCAGTTGCATACATGCCAGAAGCATTAAAAAATTCATTGGGTGAATATTTATCTTCTCTTGGAAAAACGCAGTTACGTATTGCCGAAACTGAAAAATATGCTCATGTAACGTTCTTCTTTAGTGGCGGGCGTGAAGATGAATATCCGGGCGAAAAGCGTATTTTGATTCCATCTCCAAACGTTGCGACGTATGACCTTAAGCCTGAAATGAGTGCTTATGAAGTAACTGATGAATTGGTTAAAGCCATTAATTCTGGCGAATACGATTTATTGGTTGTGAACTATGCCAATGGTGATATGGTAGGTCATACAGGTATTTTTGATGCTGCAGTTAAAGCAGTTGAAGCAGTCGATCTTTGTCTTGGGCGTGTCTATGAAGCGGTAATGGCAAAGAAAGGCCATATGTTGATTACTGCTGACCATGGTAACGTTGAACAAATGCAAGACTACGAAAGCGGTCAAGTTCACACTCAACATACAACGGAACTTGTACCATTTATCTATGTTGGCCCAACACAAGCAACAATTGCAGAAGGTGGTGTGCTTGCCGATGTAGCACCGACTATTCTCAATTTAATGCAGATTCCTGTTCCTGCTGAAATGCAAGGGCGTAATCTGATTACATTATCTGCATAAGCCAAAGGTGATTGGATGCTGCAACACATTAAATATAAAAAACTTATTGTAAGTATGTTGCTGTGTTGCAGCCAATTTGCTTTTGCGGCGCCAGTTGTAAAAGAGAAATTGTCACCTTTGCATTCGGATTCGGAAGAACCGGAACATAGTTATGCAGAGGTACCGATTGAGTCGATTCAACAGTTTGTTCAAATTTATGGAATCGTTCGAGATAATTACGTTGACGTGAAGTCCGACGATGCCTTATTTCAACAAGCCATTAAAGGGCTGGTAAGTGGGCTCGATCGTTATTCTCGCTATTTGTCGGCAGAAGAATATCGTCAATTGATTCAATATACCGAAGGTGACCTTGCCTCGGTTGATTTTGCTTTAAGCCCTGAATTGCATGTCCATAAATGGATAATTCGTGATCTTAAAATTGGCTCAGACTCATACAAATTAGGTTTGAGAAATGGTCAAGCGATTCTCAAGATTGATAATCAAGACTTAAAAAATTTAAACCAAGATCAGGTGCTTGGGCTGCTTTATGGCTCTATCGGAAGTACGCTTCAAGTACAAGCAGAAGATTTAAATGGAAACATCAACTTAGTTCGTAATAAAAAAATAGAAACCGATATTGAACCTGTAATGTTACATAATCAGGTTTTGGTGCTAAAAATTAGAGTATTCCAGCAAGACACGGCAAATGAAATTAAACGGTTAATTGAAGAAAATAGTTCACCACGTTTAAAAGCCGTTTTAATCGATTTACGAAACAATCCGGGTGGGTTGTTATCGGCAGCAGTCGAGTCGGCAGATTTATTTCTAAATAGTGGGATTATCGTCTCAACTAAAAGCCGTTCGGAAGGTAATCAGCAATTTCAGGCTCTGCCTGGCAATGAATTTCAGAATATAAAATTAGGTATATTAATTAAATCATCGTTCTGCATCGGCAGCAGAAGTTTTTACCGTCGGCCATGAAAGAACACCAGCGTGCTTGGGTAATCGGTGAAAAAAGTTATGGGAAAGGCGTAGTGCAGAAACTATTTCCTTTACCAAGTGGCGCGGCACTACAAATGACAGTCTCACACTATTACACACCAAATGGCAATATGATTGAAGGGCAAGGTATTCAGCCTAATCAGACCTATCCTTTGCCCCCAGAAATGAAAGAAGACGTATATTTAGATCGTGTTGCAGACTTATTTCTAAAGAAAAAATAGTCTTTTATACTTCCTCTCCTAATTCGGTATCTAAGCCAAACTTTTTCAGTCTATAGCGTAAAGAGCGGAAGGTCATTCCTAGCTTTTTAGCTGCTAAGGTGCGGTTCCAATGTGTCATGTCCAACGCGTTCAGTAGAATATCTTTTTCAATATTTTCTAAGTAACGTTCTAAGCCTTCCATTGGTAATTTTGGCCGAGTCTGAGTAATCGCAGTTGATGTGTCATTCACTGGTTTAGTGGTGATTTGCGAGTTAATGCTACTGCCTCTGAGAGGAGGTGCTAAATGTGTTAAATCAATACATTCATCATCACTTAGGGTAATAGCTCGTTCAATCATATTTCTTAATTCACGAACATTACCTGGAAAATCTTGCTGCAATAAATAAGTTTCAGCAGTAGTGGTTAATTGTTTGCTTGGAATTTCCCATTCCATACAAACCTTTTGAATAAAATGATTGGCTAATAACAAAATATCGCCACCGCGCTCACGCAGTGGTGGCAACATGATATCCATAACATGAATACGGAAGAATAAATCCTGACGGAATTTACCTTGTCGAACTAATAAATCTAAATCTTGGTGGCTGGCACTGATCACCCGAAAATCAACATCGATTTCCTGATCTGAACCTACTGGACGAATTTTTTTCTCTTGTACTGCCCGAAGTAATTTGACTTGCATACTTAAAGGCAATTCGGCAATTTCATCTAAAAATAAGCTGCCGCCATGAGCAGACAAAATAAGGCCTTGTTTGTCTTGGGTAGCTCCAGTAAAACTGCCTTTTTTATGTCCAAAAAGTTCACTTTCCATGAGCTCAGTTGGAATTGCTCCACAGTTAATCGCAATAAATGGACCTTCGCTGCGGTTACTCAAACGGTGAATAAGATTAGCAACAACTTCTTTACCTGTACCAGACTCGCCTGTCACAAACACCGGAGCTTGGGAACGAGCTATTTTTTTTATAGCAATACGTAAGTTTTGTATCGGTGGAGAACGTCCGATTAATAGGTCATTCTCCAACGTTGTTTCACCGAATTCATGCTCTGGTTTTGGCTGATTTAGCGCTTTTTTTAATAACTGATCTAAATGAATTTGGTTAATAGGTTTACTTACAAAATCAAAAGCTCCCGCCTTTAATGCTGCAATTGCAATATCCATATTGCCGTACGCAGTTAGAACTGCAATTGGTGTGTGAGAATAAGTTTGAGAAACATGTTTAACTAATTCTAAACCGCTACCGTCGGGTAGGTTTAAATCGGTTAAGCATGCATCGTAATGAAACTGAGTAAAGAGTTGTTTGGCCTGTTCAACCCGATAAGCAAGATGTGTTTTAATCCCCATTCGCGCAAGAGTCATTTGCATTAAAAGGCACAAATCTTCTTCATCGTCTACAAGCAAAACTAGTGGTTGCTGTTCTGCCATTTCCCCAAAAACCTAATAAAAAAATCAATATATTATTGGGCATTCCATTCGGAAGCATGCCCCTTGTTTTTGCTCTACATACGTGAGCTTTGCATGGTTTGCCTCACAAAAACTATGAGACAAATATAATCCTAAACCAGTTCCATTAATTTCGGTACTAAAAAATGGTTTAAATAATTGAGATATATCACGTTTTGAAACACCTTCGCCGTAATCGATCACATCAATATAGATTTTATTTGTTTGTGAGTGAATGTTGATCAGAACATAGGGGGAATCGGGGGCATTATGTCGTAAAGCATTCCTGACAAGGTTAATCAGCACCTGTCTGAGTTGTTTCTCGTCAAATAATAATTTTAAGGATGAATCAGAGATTTTAAGCTGTATAGAATGTTTAACATCCGATAGATCTTCGTCTAATAACGTCTTTATGAAGTCGTTTAATTCAATCTGGATTGGATGAGTTCTTTCGCTGCTGGCAAGTCCTAAGGTGTCTTGAACAATACTATCAATACGTTTTGTTTGCTTACCAATCATACGGCGTAAAGTATTTTGCTGCTCTAAATCACTATCTTTAAGTAATTCATTTGCCTGAACAATTGCTGCCAGAGGATTACGGATTTCATGTGCAATACTGGCTGAAAGTTGCCCTAAAGCAGCCAGTTTGAGTTGTTGAGCTTGCTGATTAATGTGTTGCGCATCTTGTAAAATGAGCAGCGTCAATGCTTGTTGCGGCACTACAAGATGCTGCACTTTAATGTTAATAGAGTAAGCCGACAGCCGAGACTCAAAAATAAATCTATCACCTTCTTGTAGGTTATCAAACTTAAGAATTTCAAATAAATCGGAGTGCCATTTAGCTAAAGGATATTTTTCACTGGCAAATTGTGGGGGAATGCCTAACAGAGAGCAGGCAGCAGGATTACTTAGAACAATGTCATAGTTTTCATCTAGAACAAGATAGCCTTCTTCAATTTGTTCCAAAATATAGCGGTTAATATTTTGTAGTTGATAGAGTTCTATTGATTGGTGGAAAGTTAGCGCCTCAAGTAATTTAAAGCGCTGAACAGCAATTTGTCCGATCCCATGCACCACAAAAAATAAGAAAGCTAATAAGGCACTATTACCAATTGTATTTAGATTATTGTAGTCAAATAAACTACCGACAAAGCGTTGGTAAATAACGGCAATGACCGCAAGTAATGTAATGAGTAAAGACATTCTTGCGCTGAGTAAAATTGCCGAGGTGAATATAGCAATAACATACAGCAAGCTGAGTTGTAGATTTGGTTCACCTACAGAAAATGTAAGTAAACTCAGGCAGATAACATCAATTACAAAAAATAAAATAAGCTGCTTTGTTGCCTGAGTTGCAATAAACTTAAAACACAAAAGCTGAAGAAGGCTTAATATGGAATAGCCAAGCAGTGTGTAAGAATATAAAGCGGGTTGTTGTAGACTATTGTCGATTTGAGCATCGGTTAAAACCAAAATAATATTGAGGCTAACCGCAATAATAAGACGATATAAACCATACCACGTGCCCAAACGAAAAATCGTATTGGACAACGATGAGTTTAAGGGAAATTGCATATAGTGTGATTATGGTTTGATCAGACCATACCGAATCGCAAGATGAGTTAGTTTAACATCACTATCGATGGCGAGTTTTTCAAAAATACGGTAGCGGTAAGTATTCACCGTTTTGACACTTACAAAAAGTTTGTCCGCAATTTCTTGAGCGCTAATACAATTTACAACCATCATTGCAACTTGCATTTCTCGCTCGGATAGGGCGTCAAAAGGTGATTGTTGTGTATCTGATAGATAGGAACTCGCCAACTGCTCAGCAATATCTGCACTGAAGTATTTACCACCTTGCATGACTTTGTTGATTGCTCGAACCATTTCTGTAATTGGAGCACCTTTCGTGATGTAGCCTTTAGCTCCTGCTTTAAGCAAAAGAGAAGGGTAAGGTTCTTCTGATAAGCCACTTACAGCAATAACTTTTGTATCTGGTGCGGTTTGTAGTAAACGACGCGTTGTTTCTACGCCCCCGATGCCTGGCATGTTGACATCAAGTAGCACAACTTGAGGATGTTTCTGACGAACAATAGCAATTGCTTCTTCACCCGATTCGGCTTGTCCAATGACCTCTACATCGGCATGATCTTCTAACATACGGCAAATGCCTGTACGTACAAGTTCATGGTCATCCACAACTAAAACTGTAATCAAGAAGACCTCCTTTCTTTCAAAAAACAAGTTTTTTGTTACATAAAGCAAAATTAGCTTGCAATGGAATGACAAAATTAGCAATCCTATTCTTATATAGTGAGCGAATAGTTGTGCACAATTGTGTCGGTAAAAGCGTTATACCTTATACCTCAAATGTAAGGCATAATTATAGTAAGCGCAAATGTGTATCACCCTGAGTCGAGTATTGTGCCGTGAAAAATTCTAAAAAGTCTTTAATACATGTGCTAAGCATGTCTATTTTGCTTAGTTTGAGTTCAACAAGCTTTGCAGAACTCGTCAATAACCCGTCCTCAGGGAGTGGTGGGAGTGCAAGTTTAAATTGGTCTTCAGCTGACGCTAGTCAACTTTTGAATGATGAAGATGATGAGCCAACTATACAAGGGTCAACATCTGTAACTACAACTTTACGTGGTGGTAATGCACCCAAAGTTGTGGCATCTGCACCAAAATTTGCTCAAATCCGCGATACCTCTGGTTACAATGCCCAGCCGAGTGTAAGTGCTCGTGCTGCGTTAGTGATGGATGCGCAAACTGGTGAAGTGTTATTCAGTAAAAATACCAACGCTTCTGTGCCAATTGCATCTATTACCAAGTTAATGACAGCAGTGGTAACAGCAGATGCTCGTTTAAACATGTCAGAAGAAATTATGCTTGAGCAAATTGATTTTGCGGGGGCAAACGGTAAAAACTCAAGTTCAACACTCCGTGTTGGCGACAAGATGAACCGTGCAGAAGTGTTGTTGTTTGCTTTAATGAAGTCTGAAAATCCGGCAGCGGCTGCTTTAGCGCGTACTTATCCGGGTGGTCGTCCTGCATTCGTTGCTGCAATGAACTCTAAAGCACGTGCTTTAGGTATGAACGCAACTCATTATTATGAATCTACAGGCTTAGATCCGCGCAATGTATCTTCTGCGCGTGACTTAGGGATTTTGGCGAGTACGGCATCTCAATATGGTTTGATTCGTCAATTTTCAACAACACCAACTTATGACTTTAACTTGGGTTATCGCGTATTGAAATCTAATAATACCAATGCATTAGTGCGTAATGGTGGTTGGAATATTAACTTGTCTAAAACGGGTTATATCAATGAAGCAGGTCGCTGTGTTGTGATGCATACGACAGTAAATTCGCGTCCAGCCGTGATTGTATTGCTTGGTGAGCCAAGTTCGCAAGCACGTAATAATGATGCAACTAACCTATTGAGTTGGTTAAGTAATTTACCAAAACGTATTTAATTTAATTATTCTAAAAACGCTTCTATCAAGAAGCGTTTTTTTTATAACTATTAAAAAAAGACATAAAAAAACGGACTGTGTTGAACAAGCCGTTTTATGAAAACTACAGATTTTAC
>Ga0065703_1000292_pt1 | contig 29175 bp, 23 predicted proteins | sample SwiRhicommunBV21_FD_59090 | JGI IMG/M metagenome (GOLD analysis project Ga0065703, IMG submission 59090) | Switchgrass rhizosphere microbial communities from Buena Vista Grasslands Wildlife Area, Michigan, USA - BV2.1 v1 | ecosystem: Host-associated > Plants > Roots > Rhizosphere > Soil ...
AGGCTGTCGAGAAAGTTAATAATGAACCTGCTAAACGCAATAATTCAAAGAACAAACGCTCTGGATGAATTTGTGGATATTGCACAAAATGATTAAGACCAGCATGAGCTGTATTTAATGCATTCACTAACCAGAATGAAACAATATCACCTGAACGGAATTCAATTAACTTCTGTTCATTTTCTCGGTTATTGGTTTGAATTGTCTTAATTTTTGCCTTAATAACATTCAATGTTCTTTTTAAATTTGAAATGAGTGTTTCAGATGCATCTACATGCAAAATTGGTGGAATAAATTTTCGATCAATTTCAAAAGCACCTGAGCTTTGACGCTTAATTTTTCCAATAGGCAGATATAAGAAACCATCTAAATTATGGTCAGGATTACTATGTACATCTAATAGTTTAAAAACAGCACGACGGCGTAACAAACTAATATCTGCTTCGGTTGCATTAGTAAATAGATCATGTGTTTCGACAAGATGAGATTGATATCTACCCTTTTGCGCTTGGTTCTGATCAATGAGATTTTGCTTATTTGCTTGTAAGAGTGGCAATGCTAAATAGATTAGCATCTCACCACGTAAATTAAGATCATCCAATAAAATTGGCTCAGGCAATAAATCGTAAGCAGGTGCCTGATAAATTTCTCCGTCTTGCCAAATCATCTCTACAGACTCAAGAGCAAGAATATGTGTGCTCAATTGAGCCTCATCGAAATTTAATTTCTGAATACCATATGAAAAAGGTACAACCGCTCGAACCGTATGATTCAAGCGTTGTTCATGATAGGTATCTTGAATTTGGAAATGTTGAGGTCTTAAAAATAAACCTTCGCCCCACAGGACTTTTTCAGCTTTAAACATATGTCTTTACCAATCTTTATTCGTATTCATTTTTAGGCTGCACACCTAACATTTCCTGAACCATTTGTAATGGATGCTCATCTTTAATGACTTGTGCTAACCATTCATGTAACGGCATTTGACTCCATTTAATGGTTTTCTGAAGCATATAACTCACAGGGCTATGAGGCTCGTTTGCTTGAAAGTAATCTGCGATTTCTTGCAATACTTTCATTGCTTGCTCACGATTGGCCAAGTGAGTTTGTGCTTGAGGCTGAAAAACGGGCTGATCTGACACGATTTGTACAGGCACTTGATTTTCCATAGATGAGCTTGTAATAACAGCAGCCTGTTCTTGGATTGGCGCAAGCCCAGTACCAAAAGCTTCTGCTTTATAAATCTTACGTAATGTGCTGTGAATGGTTTCAAATGCTGAATCAATCGCACCAAAACTCGGCGAATCTAGCCCCATTAAATGATCAAGGGTTTGTTTTAGAGCATCCCATTCAGTTAAGACTGAACTAAAATCTTGATAATTAGAGTATTGAAAAGTTTTAGACGTATTAAAAATAGCTTGATCGAACTGTTCTAACTCCGATGGTCCCGACTGACTATCGTACTCTTCAGTTTGCTTACGACGAATGTTCTCGTGATATAGAAAATTATCGTAATCAAGCAAATTATAAAAAGGAACGGTATTGGTTAAAGAAACCTTCTTTAATAACATCGGAAGTTGATTAATTAAACCCTGTAATAACCCAATGCGCTGATCTAAGTCATCATCTTCAATAACAGGATGAATTTCCTGCCAGTATTGATTCAGCATGGTATGGCTTAAAGTTAAACCTTTCGCCATACCCTCAAAACCATAAAGATGAGTCCAAGCCTCTATGAGCCAAGTTAATAGACGAATATCTTTAGTATTCTCTGTTAGCAAAACACTCGTTTTATTTGATACAAAGTCCCAATCGGCCTGTTTTCGCTCAGCAACCCAATCACCTTGATCTAACAATAAATCATCTTGTGTTTTCGCCTTTTTGATTTCATGAAATTCATTAGAAAATGAAAAGTCACCACCACAAGGTAAGCTATCGCTAATGGGTTCAAGGAGTTCAGAAATATCAATATTCATCTAATTTTAGCTCTATTCAATTTTAAACTTCTGACTTCAATTTTTTACTTCGTCCTTTTTTTAGCAGCTTTTGCAACCGGATCTAGTAAATATTGAATTTCGTCATCTTTAGCATCAATCATGATAATTTTTGGCAATTTTTGCTCTGCTAAAGCCACCAAAATTTCTGTAGCTAATGCAGGTAACACCGTAGAATTTAAAATATTATCAACATTTCGTGCACCACTATCGACTTCTGTGCAGCGGCTTAAGAGCAGCTCTACCAAATCATCAGAATATTGGACTTGTGTACCGTATTGTTTCTCAATTCTTGCTGTGATCTTGCCTAGCTTGTGTTTAATAATTCGTACGAGTAAATCATCATGTAATGGGAAATATGGCACAACTCTCATTCGACCTAAAAATGCAGGCTTGAATTGCTTATATAAACTCGGTTTTAAATGGTCAATCAACTCTTCAGCTGTAGGCCATTCTTCTACAGGTGTATTTAAGCAAGCTTGCATAATGGCACTTGAACCAGCATTTGAAGTCAACAAAATAGTGGTGTTTTTAAAGTCAATTACTCGTCCTTCACCATCTTCTAAAGTACCTTTATCAAATACTTGATAGAACAGTTCCTGAACATCACTATGTGCTTTTTCAATTTCATCAAGCAACACGACACTGTAAGGGTTCCGGCGAACAGCTTCTGTTAAAACACCGCCTTGACCATATCCCACATACCCTGGAGGTGCACCTTTAAGCGAAGATACAGTATGGGCTTCCTGATATTCAGACATATTGATGGTGATTAAATGCTGCTCACCACCATATAATTCATTTGCCAAAGTTAGTGCAGTTTCAGTTTTACCTACACCACTTGGGCCCACCAAAAGAAATACACCTTGTGGCTTATTCGGATCTTCAAGTCTTGCTTTTGATGTTTTAATTCCTTGAACTAATTGTGTGAGTGCATAATCTTGCCCCATTACACGCTCGCCCAATTTATCTTCAAGCGTTAATATCTGTTTAATTTCATCATTAACCATTTTTCCAACAGGAATTCCGGTCCAATCAGAAATAATTTCATTAATGATTTGAGAGTTTACTCTTTCAAATACTAATGGTTGCTGACCTTGAATCTCAGCAAGATCCTTACGCAGTAGATTAATCTGATCATAAGCTTCAGATTCATTCGTATGATTCTGTGCTTCTAATTCCTGAATTTTATGAACAAGTTCTAATTCTTTTTTCCACTGCTCTTCGGTTTCATGAATCTCTTTTTGCAAAGATTCTAAATTAGCTTTTAAAGTTTCCAATCGTTCATGATGAATTGGAATCTGACGATGCTCATTTTCTAAAATTTGTTGCTCAAGCTTTAAGTTATGCTCTTGAGCCTTTAACTGATCAAGCTTTACAGGTTGTGCATTTTGAGTCAAAGCCACACGTGCTGCTGCTGTATCAAGCACACTCACTGCTTTATCCGGAAGTTGACGACCACTAATATATCGGTGCGAAGAATGAACCGCAGTCACGATCGCTTCATCATCAATTTGTAACTTAAAATGCTGCTGCATCACAGGAATCATTGCCCGCAACATATCTACCGCAACTTCTTCGGTTGGTTCTTCTACTTTTACCACCTGAAAACGTCGGCTCAATGCAGCATCTTTTTCAAAATATTGTTTGTATTCTGCCCAAGTAGTAGCAGCAATCGTGCGCAACTCACCACGTGCAAGTGCTGGTTTTAAAAGATTTGCAGCATCATTTTGCCCTGTTTGCCCACCTGCACCAATTAAGGTATGCGCTTCATCAATAAATAAAATAATAGGATGAGCAGAAGCTTGAACCTCTTGAATCACTTGTTTTAAACGATTTTCAAACTCGCCTTTAACACTTGCACCAGCCTGTAACAGCCCCATATCAAGCACATGTAAATGTACGTTTTTTAGCGCATTAGGCACTAAACCTTGGGAAATTTTTAAAGCTAAACCTTCGACCACCGCTGTTTTACCAACCCCCGGTTCTCCAGTTAAGATCGGGTTATTTTGGCGTCTACGCATTAAAATATCGAGCATTAACCGAATTTCATATTCACGACCAATAACCGGATCTATACCGCCTTGTTTCGCTTTTTCAGTGAGATTAATCGTATATTGATCAAGTGCTGGTGTTTTAGCAGTTTTGGTATTCGTTTCTGTTGCTTCAGCTTCACCAGAAGGTATTTTTGTTTCATCTTGTTGTTCAACACTCTTCTCACAAATTTCAAGAAACTTATGTTTCATTGAATCAATTGGTAAGAGATCAAATAAACTCGAAGCACGAGTCGCAATTTGATATAAATCAGATGCAGTTAATAACGCAACTAATAAATGACCACTACGAATAACTGGATGTTGCTCAGCCGAAGCCAATAACCAAGCTTGTTCGAACAAACGAACGATTGATTTAGCAAAAATAGGAGTTCGATTATTACCTTTCGGTAATTGAGATATTGTCTCTTTTAAATCATCAGCTAAAGCTTCAGGTGAAATTTTATATTTCTTTAATAAAATTTTTAAATCATTCTCTAGAGATTGATTAAGTAGCTCTAAAAATAAATGTTCAATTTCAATTTCGTAATTTTGTTGAATAACACAAGCATTAGCCGATTTTTCTAAAGCAGTACGCGCAACTGTAGAAAGTTTTGTAATTAAAATTTTTAAATTACTCATCATTACTCTCAATATTTTTAAATAATTTAATGCTTAAAATCATAATGTCTGTATATTAACAAAATTCAGCTTTATCAGACAAACTACTCATCATTTCAAGCGTTAATATGTTCTAGTAGATATTTATATCTATATAAAAATATCTCTACCCTTATCCTTGATTAACCAAACTCTGTTTTGGTAATAATTTACAACCGCATGATAATGAATCATTTACGCGCGCTCCAGATTTTCCCATAACAAGCATATTCGGATCACCCGATACAATCGTAGAAACCGTTTTGTGTAACGGACAAGTTGCCTTGTCTCCTACACACGCAATTGCAATTCCATCAATTAAAAACGTACTATTACCAGAAATGACTTGCCCTCCACCTGTGGTTGGGCATCCAATCGTAATGTAAGGGCTAGCCATGTTCTTCTCCTTATATTTATAGAACGGTAAACTCAATTCGACGGTTTTTCTTTCTTCCTTCTGGAGAAGTATTATCTGCGACTGGTTTAGAAGAACCTAAACCTTCCGCAGATAAATGGTCTGCCGGAATACTCTTACTAATTAAATAGTTTTTCACTGCCAATGCTCGATCTTGGCTAAGTTTTAAGTTTTTAGTCGCATCGCCGGAACTATCTGTATGTCCTACGATTTTGACTTTTTTACCGCCTACTTTATTTAAAGCAACAGCCATCTCATCTAGAATTTTTTGACCGGCATCAGTTAATACTGCACTACCAGATTCAAACTCAATAATTCGATTCTTAAGTGCATCATCAATAATTTTCTGTTCAGCTTGATTGACTGATAACTGTGAATACAGTTGATACGGAGGCTGAACTAACCCTTGAAAAGACTGAATGGTCGGCTGAATATCTGCTGGATTCAGCATTTTTCCACTCAACTCAAATCGAGTACCGTTTACGCTTAATTTCCCTTGCGAAACCTTTTTAAGATCAGGTGTAATGACTCGTGTAACAGAATCACTCCATCCATTTGGAGCAGCTACCGGTCTAACTTGTATTTTATCTACAACCTGATCTGCACCGTAAACAGACTGCATTTTTAATAAGATAGCCTGTTTACTAGCCTCGTTAGGAACTACACCTTCTACAACAATGGGCTGAGCCAAAGCATAATTAGCAACAGCATAGATAAAACAGCCTTTTATGAGCTGTGAAAGTTTAGTTTGATATCGTTGATTCATTATTATTCACCCAAAAAAGTCTGTCTAAATAGTTTTAAGCCTTGATTTAAACTTAATTGGCGTTGGCATAATGATTGTTCTAGCGTCGCTAAACCAGCATTCTGCTCCAAATAAGTATCAATCCACTGAGCTTCTATTAAAGAAACCCAGTGTTTACTATCCATATTCTGAGTAAAAATATCGCTAAGGGCTAAAATATCAGCACCTTGAAAACCAAAGAATAATACGGGTTGCTCTCGATGTAACAAGCCGATGAGTACCTCAGTATTATGCTCCTTTAAAAAACGGCAAATAATACTGACCCAAAAAGCTGCTATTTCATAACTGTAAGCAGGATTATTAATAGGCAAAATTAAAACTTTATTTAAGCGGCTGGTTCCATTTTGTAAAATTGGCTGTAGCAATAATCCCAGCCCAATCATACTTTGCGCCAACTCATAAATACTTAACTTCATTAACTGAGCAAATGAGTGCATTGTATGATTTTCATAAAAGCCTACACATTCTCGTTCAGTTAAAACCTGAATTTGATTTTGTAAGTGACCTAATTTTCCAAGTAACAAATCTGAATCTTTAATTCCTTTTAAAGCGCGATTGTTTTGAAATAAATCAACAAGTACATGTTTATAGCTATATGGTGCATATAACAAATTATCATACGGCAAATCAATTTCTAATAAATGGCTCAGCACCATTGGAAAAGATCGACCTGAACTATCTTCACTTGCGAGTAGGTTCGCCACTAAAAACATATTTTCTTTCGGATTTGCAATAAAGAAATCCAGTGAAGGCAACGTACTATAAGCTTCTTTAAAGCTGCCCGATTGCATCGCATATTCCAATGCTTCAGTAATCCACTGATCAAGCAACTGTATTAAAGCATTCTGACCTTTTGTTTTTAAAAAGTCGCCTCGTGCAGGACTTTTGCCGTAATACAAAGGAGTTGTTTTTAATGTTTGCATTATTGCTCCTCCTTTCGCATAGAGGTTATTTTCCATGTCATGGTTTAACTCCCGCAGAAGGCTGAGCGAGTGCTGCAACAGGATTTTCAGTTCTTGCTGGAGCGGCAGCTTGAGCTGGCGCTTGCTGAGCAGATACCACTCGAGCTGCTTTATCGGCAGTGACTTTATCAACGAGTTGCATACCAGAATAACCACGGCTTGAACCAATGCTGCCTGAATTACTGCTGATTAGACGGAAATTCATTTTTACAACTAATGATGGGTCGGTCTTACTACGCCAAAGCATTTCAAATCCACCATTTTGTTCTTTACGTTGAGCACTATCAATTAAACGGTTAATACCATATTCACCTGGCTCATCAAAAATCGTGTGCGTTTGACCTTGTAAATCTACTGCGGTAATACGAGCACCCGGAATGCTTCCTTGGTTTGGCCAAATGAAGTTGACCCACTGCTGCACACCATTTTCATAAGTCATACGCTGACCATCAATATCAACGGTATATGAAAGCAATTGTGGATTTGGAATTGGATAGAACTGGAAGTTAGATTGGTTGGTTGCTGGTGCCGCTGGAGCTTGAGCATTCAACTCACCTGTTGCCATACCATTCGCTGGAGTAACATATCTTTGGAAATTCATGACGAATTGAGGATTTAAACTAATTCCTAAATCTTTCCATGTTCTAGACGTTAACGTATAACCACGACGGATCACAAATGGATCAAGGCTTTCTTTTACAAAGCGTGAAATACTACCGTTCTCACCCAAGATTTGACCAATTTCACTACTTGTCGCTTGCAAAGAAGCTGATGAGTTAAATGGATATTTCTTGGCAAGATTTGCTGTAAATGGCTGATAAGCTTGCATTACCCACAATTTATTAATTTCATCTTGCGTAGGTGTAATTAAACTCTCGAAAGCCTGTGTAAGTGGACTAACTACCAATTTTTGTAATAATCGCTGATCGATTTCATTGAAACCAACCGCCATTTTTTCATCTACAATTTTTTGCGTCTGGTTAAATACAGAAGTTTGCTCATTCAGGGTTTGTTTGACTAATGTCATCGCATTAGGTCCAACTTCACCTGCATTCTTAAGCTCGTTAAACTTGCTACGAACTAGAGCTAAATTTGTCATATATTCATCAAGCAATGATTTACCTTGTTGATCATCGCGTTTGCGAACCAACTGATAGAACATTTGATATTCTTGAGAAATAGCACCCTGAGCATTAGTTGCCACTTGATTGGCAACCTTATCATCATGATTTAAAACTTTACGTTTAAACCATGCAACAAATCCTTTTTGTGGAGCTGCGAGCTCTGCTTGCACAACTGGATTATCCCAGTTTGTTTCGATTGCCACTCTTTCAATTAAAGTACGAATTGGAGAGTTCTGCGGCTCACCTAAAACATCAATATTTTTTACTTGCTGAGCAAATTGGCCAGCTTTAGCATAATGAATACCACTTAAGAATTTTCTCCATTCTGCAATATATTCTTGCTTATAGAGTGCCGTCAGTTGCTTTCTAATTTGTTCAGGGCTGCCTGAGAAAGTTAAATCATCAGATTGACGGCTATTTAGCACCCAGTCTTTACTATCTGTTGGCTTATCTGCGGCTTCTTCAATCGCCTTTTCTACATAGTCATTCCATGCTTTTTGGGTAAATACACCAGGCAATGCATAACTGCCTAATACAACATTTTTATTTGCTTCACCCACAATCTGACTTACTGTCAATGCAGGGAAACGTACCGCAGCACGCATTTTTATTTCGTTATAAACCCGATCACGCGCAGGCATTCCTCTGACAACAGAGAGCAACACTTGACGTGTTTGATCAACAATTTGCGAATCCGCATCTAAAATTGGGAATTGTTTGTCATTTGCTAAAGTCATTGCATATGACAAGATCTGTTCAGCTTCCTGAATCATATCTGCACGCGGCATTTGCCCTTTATTGGCATCAAGCCAAGAACGCCAGAAACGCGTAACCTGATCGCTTAAATGACTTGCATCCATGTATTGTGGATTACTCATCATTAAATATGCTTTTAATGCATTGTAAGCATCTTGAGGATTTGTGTCTGAAGGTTCTAAATATTGTTGAGACTGAGCAGTTTGTTTAATCTCAACATTCGTATGATTGGCTTTTAATGTTGCTTCATTATTTTTTACGCGTTGCAAATATTGAGCAATATTTTGCTGTGTCGGTGTTAAGACAATTTGCTTAACGCCTTTTAAATATTCCGCTTTTAGTTTTTCACGAAGTTCGTTGCCCTGATATAAACCAAAACTAAACTTAAGTGGTCTATTTTCATCAAACTCATCTAACTGCTGTAGACGTCTTTGAAGAATAAGTAAAGCTTCTAATTGGGTTGATAATTGCTGGCCTGAAGATTTTTCTAATTGAACAACTTTATTTAAATCTGCTTGAACTTCACCAATCAATTGCTGGTTATTGCGATATGACCAAACCCAGACACCAAGAATAATTGAAACACCTGCTAAAGCGCCAATAAATGCAATATAACGTTGACGTTTTCTGCCAGCATTTACATGCTGCTTAACCAGATCTTTATCTTTTAAAATAACATCTGAAAATAGACCATTTAAGAAATAACCATGGTTAGGGGTAATTTTTGAATGATCTTTTAAATCACTTTGAGCAATTTGAGTAAGCTGGAATTCTTGTGCAATTTGCTCGGTCATTGGACTTTCAATGACACCTTCTTGCAAAGCACTAGTGAAGTAAAACCCACGGAAAACTGGTTGAAATTGATATGGATTATCTTCAAAAAGTGTCGCAATAAAGCTCTTTAAAGCTGGTTTTAGTGTTTTAAATTCTAATGGGAAAGTCATTACACTTGGAGAGATGTTTTGCGAATGGCGGCGACTTAAATGAGTCGAACTTACCCCTTTTAAACCATCGTAAAGAATATTGTAATGTTTTTCGAATAAATCTACGGCATTGTGCGAAGAACTCTGTTCATAAGGAAGAGTCGCCCCCCAAGCTTGGTTATATTCCTGAGCTTCATAAAATTCAAAGAACTCGGTAAAACCTGCAATCAAATCCATTTTTGAAAAGACTAAATAGACAGGCACAACCACTTCTAAACGCTCAGTTAAATCTTGAATACGAGCACGTAAATTTTTAGCAAGCTTTAACGAATTTTCAGGACTTTGACTAATCAGCTCAGCAATGCTGACAATTAAAATCAAACCATTGACCGGAGCTTTAGAACGGTTCTTTTTTAAAATATTTAAGAAACCTAGCCACTCAGAATGATCTTCGCTATAAACAGAATAACGGCCAGCTGTATCGAGTAAAATACCTTCTGTAGAGAAAAACCAGTCACAATTTCGAGTACCGCTTAACCCAGCAGATACCATTTTCTGATGCGTTTCTTCAAAAGGAAACTTTAAACCAGAGTTATAAATAGCTGAACTTTTACCTGCAGCGGGGTTACCAATAACCATATACCAAGGAAGCTCATAGAGTGCAGCATTCCCTTTTTTATCACCCAACTTAGATTTACGAATAAGTTGAATTGATTCTTTCATTTGTTGATTAACAAGCTGAAGCTCTTCTTTATCTTTATTTTTTCCGTACTCAGCTTGATTATCTTTTTCAATCGCTTCAGCTAACTCTTCACCTTGAGCAGCATGTTTTCTTCGTTGAATAAGCCAATAGATACCATAAACAATAAGACCCAAAGCATAGGCAGTCGCTAAAGCCCAGAATATATGACGGGGAATTGAAGTATATGAAGACATCAATGCCACGAACAATGACAAGGCGATAATTGCTTTAGGATTCGTGATGTACTGCCACAAGTAGCCTAAAATTGTATGCATTCTATTCTCGTTCTAAGTCCAAAGTTTAAATTAGTTATTCAACACCATCACATCATCTTCTGAATTTTCGGTGACATGCTGCACAAATGTATGTGCTGACACCGTATTTTCACCAAAGACAAAAGGAATGATATGTTCAGGGAAATGCATACTTAGCATAAAGCCATAAATATCAGCTAAATGTTGGGTATGCCCTAATGAAGATTTCACATAAATATAGTGATGCGGTTCTACAGGTGTTTTAAGAAAGTGTTGCTGCAATTTCTTCGAAACTCTTATATCGGTCTGATCTGACAATATCAGCACATAAGGTTCCTCACCCTCATGCTGAGGTAAATCATTAAATTCAAAGTTATTAAAAAGCTTCGCTGTATCTTGTTGGCCTACAACAACTTTCAGATTTTTAGTAGGTTCTAATTCTTGAATTTTTACTAAAGGATCTGCGAGTAAACAGCTTGCTGCAAATTCAGCAGGAATATAATCTTTAATCATCCAAGATTTTTCATCGACTAGATCTTGATCAATTTCTGAATCAGCGACGACTAAAAAGAACATCTCATGCTCTCTTTTATGAATACCTTTTAATAGGTGTATCAACTCTTGGTAAGCTAATTGCTCTCCAAAAAAATGATATTCAATATGAACCTTTTGCGGAGCAATACCAATCTCAGCAAAGAACTCTAAAATTAATTCATTACTTTGATCATCATTCCAGATATGTAGTAAATCCTCCGAAAGAAGGATGTGTAGATTTAAACGATTTAAACGGTAAACTTCGACTACAGGCATTTGAGCATCGTCATATTCAAACTCGGGATCAACCCATGCCGGATGCATATGATATTCACGAGATTGTTGCGACTCATAAAATAAAGTCGAACGTTTTAAATGCTCTGCAAGAAGATATAAATTTTCTATATTTTGTTCTAATTGCTGTTGTATTAATGACATCATACGAACTTGTCGTGAAGATGAGTAATCACTCTCCTCATGATTGTCTTCATCCAAGTCTTTAATACGATAAGATAAAAGAGGCAATCCGTAAGAATTTAACAGTTGATCATCTAACTCCGGGCTTTTGAAGTTTTGTAGCTGCTCAATAATTGATTCATTCTCACCTAATGCATGTACGGCAAAAGCAGAGTAAATATTAAAATCTAACTGTTCGAGTGGTGCATCAATTACAGTGGTTTGTTTTTGATTAGCATCATCTTTATTTTGATTTATAGATTGTTCTTTTTTATCTTTGTAAGTTTTATAGGCACTATAAATTAACCAAGGCGATAAGATCACCAAGGTAATAATTGCTGGCAACAATAAGAAATAAAGGAAAAAGTCACCTTTATCAGGGTTATATTGAACGTCACGCCAGTAGAAAATAATAATTCCACTAACCACTGAAAAAATAGCAATAAATGAGAGTAATATTTTTTTAATCATATTCTCTCTCCAATAAGGCTATAGCAGGTTTCATGACTATGTACGTTTGGTTGTCGTGATATGAGAAAAGAACCCTGCCCTAAACCATTCTGGTTATTCTTAGTTAGACAAATAGGTTGTATTTCTGACTCATCTAATACGAGTCGAAGATCTATCGATAAAGTTGGACTACACCACGTTTCTACAATTTTTTTTAGTTTTAAACTCAACTCTTGATTTGGGAGGAAATTTGAATATTGCTGACGCTTTAGTGGTCCAATCTGAATTTCAATTTTTCCATCAATTTGCTGAATGGTTTCCCCACAAAACGTATTAATGCCAAGTAAACTCGGCTGACTTCCACCTAAAGTCGTTAATTGATCACTCGCCAACTTAAAAGATTCTTGTATAAACTCTTTAATCGTAATTTCATGCTTAAAAATACAGGACAGCATCGTTTTTAATGCATGAACTGTATTATTCTGGCCCTGCATTAATCCAGAAAACTCTGCAAAATAGTCATCAAGCTCTGTTTGCTGATGTTGGGAGCGCACATAGCCATTCAATGCATGCAGAATATCTAAATAATCGTTTTTATACTCAGTCTCATATCGAATCGGTAAATTATATGTAATGCTGGACTCTACATATTGAGCAGTAAGCTTATGGTTAAATAAGCTCAGAAACTCTTTAGTTTCAGCTCTTTGTTGACGTGGGGCCTGTTTAATCTTATTCGTATATGTATAAGGTAAAGCACCTTGTATGCCAGTAAGACCAACGATTAAATTCGTGATATAAACCCTTTCGTCCGTTAATTCTAAATTTTCAATTTCTGTAGCAGGAAAATTTAAATTAAAGGATGTCTCAAACTTGAAATGATCACTCCAAGATGAACCAACCGCACGACTTGAATCGTGCCTTAATAGACGTGTTGCTTGAATAAATTCAAAAGACTTTGGCTTGTTAAACAGCTCAGCTGTTATAGAAGAGTCTTGCCACCAACGTTCTGACTGCATTGGTATAACTCCTGCTGAGATGAATAATCCTTAACAACCAAATCAACAAAACTATTAATTTGAACCTTTAAATTAAAAACACGACTTAACAATTGGCTAAAAATGTATAGGCTATGCCCTCTGAATACAGATGAATCAATTTGCAACTCAGCCTTCACGCCCCTTACAAACATTGGGAATGGTTTACCATCTACCAGTTTGTGAGTAAGTGAAAATTCGAGATGTTTAATTGATTCAATGATTAGATAATTTTCTTTCGATAACGGTAAGTTATATAAAGCAAGTAACTCTTTAATATGAGATACGGCATCACCTTTCATTAAAGCTAAACTATTTAATGAAAGGTGTGAAATGACACGCCATTGCTCAGTCTGGCTTTGTCCAAATTGATAAGGTTTAGTCGGTCTTTTTAAAACAATGGCACGTCTGGCCAGACTACTATCATTTAAGTTCAATATATTATTAGACTGCCCTAATGCTTCATGTGGCAAGTCACGATTTGAACATAATAATTTTGTACTAATAAAATCTGAACGTGTTGAAGAAGGATTTAAATTTTTAGAAATAATTGAATAACCCATTTCGACGAAATTGGGCTGTAACTTTTGATAGTTTACTGAATAGAAAAAGCGAGCCTTGTCTGCATGGTAGTGGCTCATCGCAAAAAAAGGCAGCACCGGAACATAGCTTTCTTCGCGACTGGTTTTTTCACGCACCATATTCATTTCAGTAATTGAATAGACTTGATAAAACTCAGGATGATGTGCATCTGTAATTAATGGATATTCTAATTGCTTGTGTACGATTTTTTGAGGTTCAGCATATTTTTCAAATAAATTAATAACTGGTGTAGTAAATAATTTAAAATTAGCAACATTCAACTCAGAATAATTTCGAACTACAGCTTGATCATTTAAATTTAATTTAAAATGGATCAGGAGTTCAAACTCACTGCCTTCTAGAGATAGATTATTTAAAAAACCTAAATCAAGTTTCAGATAATTAAATTTTTCAGGGAAACAGAAATACTCCATGAGCAAACGATACGCATGATGAGTATGCTGATCGAGTGGTAATAGACTTTCTTGCTCTGAAAAACCAGTTAACTCAAATGGATTTTTATCCAACACTACAACTTTCTGCCCTGTTTTTATGGCAAAAGTTGTTTCCTTCTTAAAAATACTGTCTAGTACTTGAAGTGGAAAATTAGAAATTGCATCTAAATAAATAGGAAGTTTTTCATTTATTAAACATAAATGAGCATGATTAAAAATTTCAAACTTAAAATTTAAAGTCGCATTTTGGCTCAAATGCATATGTGCACTTGGTGTACTTTTAAACTCTAGCGCTTGCAAACTTATCGGGAGTAATTTGATTTCTTGCGTGGTATTAAACTCACATTGAACCCCCTTAAAACTACGAGACTTCAAAACCGTATGTGTAGGCACAACATGAGCTTCTGTGAGCTGTTTGATTTTATTTATATCTTCGAAACTTACCACCGAACAAGCTGGAAAGTGTCGTAAGTATTGAGGAAACATCACCTCAAATAAAGAACGTGTAAATACGTCATAACTATCAGCAAGTTTTTTATCAATGCGAGCAGCAATTAATGAAAACGCCTGTATGAGACGCTCAATATGCGGATCATCAATTTGCTCTTGATTTAACGATAAACGCTGAGCAATTTTCGGATATTTTTGGGCAAATTCTCGAGATTGCTGACCAAATTCTTGTAGTTGTTTTTCGTAAAACGGTAAAAGCTCTTCTATCACAACACACCCACTACGCCTAGGTTCTCGCCGAAATTACATATTGTTGCGTTGTCGGTTTTAGCAATGCATCAAAAACGACAGGTTCGTACAGTGGATGAATATTTAGATAAGCCTGAATGCTTAAACACAATGCCCCCATATTATGTCCATCCAACAACATCTCTACCCGTATTTGTCTTAATCTGGGCTCATGAGCTGCAATTGATTGTTCAATTGATTGGCAAATCTTATCTCGATCTAGTGGATTGGCTGTAGAAAGCCCCACAAAATCAATAATCCCGAACTGAAGTATAGATTTTTTAACTAGCGGATAATCATCGACCACGTGGTCCAATTTAGCGACCCGACTATTTAGCAAGTCTTCTAAATCTTTCGCTACCGATTCTCTTAATTGCTGAATAGAAAGACCTTTTGCATAATCTTCACTTTCAGGAATTAAACGATCAAACAGAGTTGAACGAAATCCGTATGGATAAAGCCGATCTAAATTCATTCGAGTTCACAACAAGCATGCTTAAAGATAGCAGAGGCTAACTTTATGTCAGCCTCCACCAAATATTCACTTAAATAATTATGCTGCGTAAGAAGCAGTATTATTAGAAAGTGACCATTTCTTAGTAACAGCACCTTTAGCAGTACCGTTAATATCTTGTTGGTTATATGTCCACTCAACAGCTGCGTATTTCAAACCAAACGCTTCAGTTGGAACACCTTCTTCGTTAACTGTTGGAGTTACACTAGAAACAAGAACATGCTTCAATTTAATTTGTAAGTACTTGATGCGTTTGTCGCCATTCGCACGATAAAAATCAATTTGTACTTCATCAAATGTATAACCAGCTGAACATGCTTCCCATAATTTCGGGCTAGTTGCATCTAGGTCTTTAATAAAAAGCATATCTGAATGTTCAACACGTTCAGCAGTATGACCACCAACACTACTTGAAGTAGCAGATTTAGGTTGACGAATGTTGTGAGACCAAGAGTTAACTTCTAACCAGCCTTTGTGCTCAGAATCACGAGACTCGCCATCAACTTTATACTTACCGCGAAACTCAACGTATATATCTTTCATTTAGAACTTTCCTATTTTTAATTTAAAGTTATTCTTTCGCTGACCTTTATTAATTTGAGGACTGAGGTAACTCAGTAACAAGTCGTAAAGAAACTGACAACTCATCCAGCTGGAAATGTGGTCGTAAGAAAACCACAGATTTGTAGTGACCTGGTTGAGCAGGATCTTCTACAACTTTTACAGACGCTTCACGTAGAGGGTATTGAGCTTTCGCTTCTTGGGAAGCACCGTCGTCAAGCAATACATACTGTGACAACCACTCATTTAAAAATGCTTCAACATTTCCAGCAGAAGCAAAGCTACCCACTTTATCTCGCATCATTGCTTTTAAATAATGAGCAATACGTGAAACGGCCATGATGTACTGAATTTGACTTGATAAAGCAGAGTTTGCATTTGCTGTATCATTGTCATATTTTTTAGGTTTTTGAGTTGATTGCGCGCCAAAGAAAGCAGCGTAATCGGTATTTTTACAATGTACTAAAGGAATAAAGCCCAAATCGCTTAGTTCTTTTTCGCGGCGGTCAGTAATCGCAATTTCTGTTGGGCACTTGAATACCACTTCGCCATCTTGTGTTTTAAACGTATGAACTGGCAAGCCTTCTACTAAACCACCACCCTCAACACCACGAATTGCAGCACACCAACCATGCATATCAAATGCATTTGTTAAACGCGTACCGAAAGCATAAGCAGCATTCATCCACAAATATTCGTTGTGGTTTGCACCTGAAACATCTTCAGCAAAGTTAAACCCTTCTGTAGCTGTTCCTTCTTTTGGATGGTAAGGAAGACGACCAAGCACATGCGGCAATGTTAATGCGACATAACGAGAGTCTTCACTGTCACGGAATGAACGCCATTGAACATATTCAGCCGTTTCGAAGATTTTTGAAACATCTCTAGGGCGATCAATGTCTGTAAATGACTCAAGACCCAAAATGCTTGGGCTAGCAGCTGAAACAAATGGTGCGTGAGCTGCTGCTGCTACATGAGAGATTTGCTCAAGCAAATACATATCAGAAGGCGTACGGTCAAACTCAAAATCACCAATGAGTGCCGAATATGGTGCACCACCAAAAGACCCGTACTCTTCTTCATAGATTTTTTTGAATAAAGTGCTTTGATCAAAGTCTGTAGCACCTTGGAAATCTTTTACCAACTCTTTTTTAGTCGTATTTAACATACGAATTTTAATGAGCGGATTAGATGGTGTTTCTTGACAGAAGTAGTAAAGACCACGCCAAGTTGACTCAATCTTTTGGAATTGCTCATTGTGCATGATCTGACTTAATTGATTTGAAATCAGCGCATCAATTTCAGCAATACGCTTATCAATTGATAAAGTCATATTTTCAGAAACTGTAATTGTTCCTGCCATCACTTCTTTAGCAAGTTCACCGATTAAGCTTTTTGCACGCGAATGTTCCTCTTCATTTCGGGCAATACGGCTTTCTTCAACAATCGAGTCTAAAAGATTAACTTGTTCATTTTCAACAAGTGACATTGCAGCGGATTGAGTATTATTCATGATCAGCCTCCGCACTTAATTTACGGATCTGATCAGTACTCTTAAGCACTTCATCAAGTAAGTCTTCTAAACGCTCACTATTCGAAATCTTATTTCTCAAATCAGTTAAACGCTCACGTGCTTCAACCAGTTTTTTTAATGAATCAACTTGTTGAACAACATTTTCTGGGCGAAAATCTTCCATTGACTTAAATGTTAAATCAACTGCAATTCGCCCACCCTCTTCAGTCAGCGTATTATCTACCTGAAAAGCTGCTCTTGGAGACAATGATTCCATAACTTCATCAATATTATCTAAGTCGACATTGATGAATTTTTTATCTTTTAATTTTGTACGTTCAAGCTCAGATGCTGCTGAAAAATCGCCCATTACACCAACAACAAATGGTAGTTCCTTCGCTTCTTTTGCATCACCAATTTCAACATCATATGTAAGCTGAACACGTGGAGGTCGAATTCGCTGAAGCTTCTTTTGTACGCTTTCTCTCTTAGCCATAAGATTCTATTCCTGATTATTTAATTAAAGGGTCAAAAGGCGAACTTTTTGATTTATTAACATTGGCTACAGGGGCAGTTTTTTGTTTAACCGCAGTTGCTTTTGCTGGAGTTGCTACTCGTTTAGTTGCTGTTCTGGAACTAGTAACTCTGTTACGTGTTACAGTTTGTTTTTTATAACTTCTTCGTTCGTTATCAACTGAGCCACCTTCTGTAGCAGCCTTAACATTTGAAGTATCAGGCGCAGGCATTGAAGTATGAATATTTTCAATTAACTGTTTAGCGGGTGGATACGTTACATCGTTGCTTAAATAACGCATTTCCTGACTTCGCATTTGCTGCAATGAGTTATTTGCAATGCTTACACCAGATAAAAATAAAACATCTGTTATTAATGAACCGCGTATATTTTGACTTTGCAATTGACTAGCCAAATTCAAAGCCTTAACTGGTTGATTGGTTTGATAAAAACGCATGGCTGCTTTAGCTAATAAATCATTTTTTTGAGTCGTATTATCACTATCACAAACTTGCTTAAAAATATTCAATAGCTCAGGATCATTTTGGCCTTCTGCTAACGGATTCTTTTTAATACAACTTTTTTTAAGTTTTACAGGCTCTAGTTCTGCTGCTTGAGCTACCTGATAGACCGATAATGTTTCCAGTCAGAAAAAGTATCAAAATACTTCGTTTCAACACAACTTTCATTCCTCTGTTTTCTTATTTATTCAAGGCTTTACTGAAAAGTTAATATTGAGAAAACATTAAAAAATCAGACTATAAACCTTATATTCAAAAAATTTATGCGCAGTTTATCATATAAACAAACATATTTTATATAAAAATCATATCAACTTAAACTAAAAGTAAATAGTTAAGATGGTTATAAAATATAGCTTAATAAAGTTATTCTTATAAAAATATAATATTGTTATTTTTTGTAATTAAAAATAAGGTGCTGATTCTTATGGAATAAATAAAAATAAAAACTGAATGAAAAATTTATTTAAATATCATTCATTTAGTTTTTTTGAAACATTTGCTTAACAATATTTAAGTTTATATTAACTACAAGGTGCTTCTATTTGGTTACGAACAAACCATCAAAACTTATAGTGAAAAAGTTCACTACAAAAAACCATATAACTTGTCAAGACTAATCTGTCTATCTATTATACTTTCTTAAATAAATTTAGTTTCCATGATAAAGGTTAAAAAGTACCACTCCCACCCCTAGCATGCTTTTTCAATATATTTTCATCAAAAATCTAGAAGAAAAAAAATTAAGTTTGTTTTTGTAAACATAAGGTAAAGAATTATAAATTCCCCTTTTGACTATCAAAAAGGTGTTCAATCTATACTTCAATTATAAAATATCTTAGTTCTTTTTAATTTTTTATAAACCATAATGATTATTCACTGATTTGAATAACAAAACCGCTATTTACATCTCTTACTAAAATAGTTTTATCAATATTCAACCTAATGATTTCCAACAAAATGATGAAACAGAATATAGCTGTTGTTTTATTTTCAAGCCTTGCTTTAAGTGCTTGTGCTAAATCAACAACTACTACAGAGTAATCCCAAGCAGTTACGACTAAACAAAATCTCTCATTAGAGCAACAAAAGAAGCTGCAACAACTCTTAGATAAAACAAAAAAGAATCTTGTAGAAATTAAAGGTGGTACTTTTATGGTGGGGGATTTTGGTGAGCAAAAAAGCCCAGATAAATTACCATATGATAGTGATGCAAATAGCAAACCTTTACACAAAGTCACTTTAGATACTTATGCATTAAGTGCAACAAAAGCGACGTATGCTGATTTCGATATATATACCGATGTTACTGGACAGCAAAAAATTGGAAAGTTTGATAAGTTCTCAATAAATGAGCGGGTTTCCACTGCGGCAGCTGGTATCAATTGGCAACAAGCCCAAAATTATTGCCAATGGTTAGAAAAGCAACTTAATTTAAAAATGGATTTACCCACAGAGGCTCAATGGGAATATGCTGCACGGAATCGAGGACAGTATATTCTTTATCCAACAGATAACAGTAAAATTGATATCGGTAGAAACGTTTGGAGTTTTGAACAAGGTCAAAATCAACAAAATAAATTAAATGCGTTTAGAAATATTCCTGAGTTATTAAATTTCCCTGCAACCCCTTTAAGACTTTATGACATGATTACTGATAATAGGGTACTCTCAAAGTTGTACGTAGCTCAATTCCTTCTGAGGGACAGACTCTTCAAATGTTTGGAGGCTTCACTTTCAGTAGACATGCAATTCATCCTGTAGAAGATCCTAAACTATCTAATGATCCTGATATTAAAAAATATAACATAGACTTAAATCGATTAATTCTGTACGTTGCGCAGTTACTTACTAAGTTCAATCTTAGATTTCCAATAATTAGCTTTTTCAGGATTATATTTTGAACTACTATCATCCGAATAAATATTAAATAACAACTCTACTCCAGATTTACTTCCATTGCGTACAGCCATTTCTGCATATCGTATTGACTCATCTAAATTCTGTTTCATACCTGCACCATTATAATATTTAAGAGCAGTATTATATTGCGCTAACACATGTCCATGATCAGCAGCACGTTAAACCAGGCCAGTGCTTGAAGTGGATCTTGCTCTACCCCTCACCTCGTTCATAAGCCAAACCCACATTGTTTTGTGACTCAAGATATCCCTGTTCAGCAGCTTTTAATAACCATTTATAAGATACTTTGATATCCTTCTCAATGCCATCCCCCCCATATAATTGAGCAACAACCACCGTCTGGGACTGTATGAGTGCTGATTCGGCAGACCTAATAAAATAGTAAAAGCTTTTGCTCTATCCTGTTTTACATTTAAACCTTTGTAATATTCCAACCCAACATTATGAATTGCAGAAGGGTTTCCCTTTTTAGCCCATTCTTCAAACCACATTTAAGCTTTTTGATCATCTTTTTTCACAGCTTCATTGCCATTTCGATAAATCAGTCCTAATTGAAGCATGGCATTCGAGGAGCCTAGTTGTGCAGATTTTTCAAATAGCTCTAATGCTTTCTTTTGATCAAATTTTTCACCTTCGCCTGTGGCATACATAGAGACCAATACAAACAATGCTTCAGGATCATTAGCCTTTGCCGCTTCCTCCAAATCTTCCTTCGATTTATAATCAGAAACTTCTCTGTAGTCTTTAGTTAGGATCCCTTGTATATTATTTTGACTACCTTCACTACATGCAAATATCAGAAAAGTTAAAGAGATAATTTTCCAAATTTATTTATTTCGCTACTTCTTTCAATTAATTTCGCTTTAATTTCTTGATCTGTTATTAATTTATCGAACATTTCATATACCTTTTAACTTACTGTAATTGACAAAAGTTTGCACCCTTAACAGCTGTAGCATTGTGCTTTCCAATACGCTTTTTCCTTGCTAATACTCTCGAGCATTGTTCCAAAATTTCCTTCGATTCAGCTTGTGACAAATTCATAGCTTCAACTTGGTTTAAAATTCCTCCCCAAGTTTTATTCCAATTCTGACCAGTACGTGAACTATTAGTAAAATATCTGAGGTTTTAGTATGCTTTTCTTTTGGAAGATTATAATAAAAAGCCTCATTTATTTAATAATGAGGCTTTATTTACGTCTCTTGAGAACTACTTCACAATACTATTCATTAGAAAAAACAACCAACTTTCCTTCTGGCAAATGGTCATCCCAACCACAGGGAAACCCACCGTTTAAATAGACTTCAAGAATTTTTTTCCAGATTTTTGGGAAAAAATCATTCGCATAACACTGAAAAATAATCCCTATATCTCTATACATTAATTCAGTAAGTATACAAGCTTCACCATAAACCCATTTTTCTTTAGCGCCATTAAATTCTTTTTGTTCAAAATCAAAATAATTATTCTGTTTTAACTTATATTTAATTTTATCACTCCATTCAAAATCATCTGGAAATACGTTGGGCATATCCGTTACAGTTTCCCACTCATCAAAACTATCAAAGTCATCATTCGTAGCATAATTGATACCAACCTTAGCATCAGTAATGATTTTATAATCTCCACTCATCTGAAATGGTTTACTAAAGAAATTTCCTTGTTCTAAGAATGAAATAAAATCACTAGCATCTTTAGTCACTTGATCCCAACTTTTCATTTATTTGCCTCTCACATGATTTCTAACTGTATTTTTCCAATCTTTTTCTACACCAGCAGTTCCATTAGGATGTTGATTCCCATAAATAGTCTGCCCACCAGCCTGTAATTGTTTTTTAAGTGCTGCTTGTATAACAGCTAACCTTTTACATCCAGATAGACCAGATTTCATTCTAGAAGCTACTCCTATTGCTGCTGTTGCGGCTTCATTATAACCAGCATGATATCCATAATGCGTTGTTTTACCGAATCCTGCTCCTGTCTTTTGTGGGACATTCGCATCTTTAGGTAAAGCAATTAAGTTATCTATATTATGCTCATCAAAACTCGAACATAATTTTCTCGCTGCAGTTACTGATGCAGTGTTTTTAGGAATAATATGATGTACTTGATAACCTTCCGGTAATTTTCCATGTACAGCTTCCCAGTTTCTTTGCCATTCAGACATTAATCCAAGTGGATCAATCCAACCAACAGGACTAGGACCATATTGATAAAGGTTATATCCCCCCAACAATCCAATTGGGTCTTTACTTACAAACCTACCTACATAGGGCGAATAATATCGATAGCGATTGTAATGTAACCCTGTCTCTTCATCAAAATACTGACCTTGGAAACGGATATTATTTGAAATAATTTCACTATTTTCGAAGAAATTAGATTTTGCTCTCTCTGCTTTACACTCACCCCAAGCTTTATATTCGGCTTTCCAAATAATTGAACCAGTATGATCGGTCATTTCCTGCGGCGTACCTAAGTGGTCGCAGTGATAGAACCACACATCATCAAATTCTTTACCCTGTTTTTCAGTTTTCCAAAGCGGGTCACGATGTATGCTATAAGTTCTATCTGACCAATCTGGAGTTTGGTGGAGTTCTATCGGACTTAAATAAACTGCCTGTAACATCGGTACGAAACTGTCTTTTTCATAGATGTAATGCTTGGTCAGTTCCTCTGTGGATTCATAAGCAAGCGTATCCTCATCCCATCCATAAATAATGTTCTGTTTTTGACCTGTATGGTGATGTTTACTCCGCTTTTGAATACGACGACCTAATGCATCATAACGATATTCCGCCGTGTATTGACTATTACGGCTCTTCACCATGCGACCATAAACATCCCACTCAAGGTTTAAATCACCCTGACTCGTTTTTTGTCGTACAAGTTGTCCATAAGCATCATATTGGTACTGTTGGTCTAGATATTCTTTAACTACGTTATTGACTAAACGGTTATAGCCATAGTCTCTTTCTTCTGCATTTTGTGAGTGGCTTTGAGTCTTCTGACTATGATAGGAATCTATAATGTTACTGGCAGGGTCAAAACTAAACGTTTCTTTTCCAAGTTTACTGCTCGCTTCAAGTAAACGACCTACAGGATCGTACTTATAGGCAATATTGCCACGGCGTGTATCTCTAATTGCCGTTAGCTCACCTGTTTTGTCATATTGATAAAGACGTTGTACCAATTGACTGGTCTGCTCTAATGCATTGTTGTGTGGCTTATATTGGTTTTGATAGCCATTTTCATGTTCACTCAACATCATTTGGCTTTTCAAACGACCTGCCAAGTCATATTGCTGTTCTTGACTCACTCCGTTGGCATAGTGACGTGCAATTTCACGATGTAAATCATCACGCTCAAAACTAACAAGGTCTTGACCATTCACGATCAAACTTTGTACATGACCGCTACCATATACCAACCAGTCAATAATCTGTCCGTCTGGACGAGACGTTTTGATTCGATCATTAATTTCGTCATATTGGTGTTTCCACACCGCGGTTTTATTGATTTTATAGTCTTGTTGGTGTTCCCGTACTAAATTGCCAACCGCATCATAAAACCATTGTAAATTGCTTTGAGCATTTTTAGCTTGAATGATTCGCCCCATATAATCATAGGCAAACTCTTCAGTCTGTTGTTCTTCAAGTTCTAAACCATAGTGGCCATAGCCTGCAGTACGCTGTTCTAAACGCCCCATACTGTCAAAAATAAATTGTTGGATTCGGTCTTTTGGTGCAGCTCGGTCTTTGAGGTCTTGTCCATAAGCAGATGCGACTTCAATACTGGTTGCAAGTTGGCCCGAGTTTTCATTGTAGTGGTAAACCGTTTCCTTACCATCAAAGTCAATTTCTTTAATTAAACGCCCACCAAGGCCATAAAAAAATTGATAACTTGCACCATTTTCATTAATTAGTCGGGTTAGACGTCCCAATCGATCCCATTTATATTTTAATTTGTGATTTAAAGCATCTGTACGAGACAGAATTAAACCAACCTCATCATATTCATAGCGAGTGATGTTCTGTTTAGGATCTACATGTGCCAGTAACCGCCCTTCAGCATCATGAATGAAGTGTTCTTCGGTTCCATCAGCATGTTTGATCTTTTCAAGTTGACCAAAAGCATTCAGAGGTAAACCCTTTATAATTGGTTCTCGATTTTCTAAGGTAAGTTCAGTATAAAAATACTCAACTTTTTGTTTTAATGCATTTTCAATACTTATTACACGACCACGCTCATCATATTGCCACTTGGTCTCTTTACCTGAACAATCTGTATAACTGATTAAATTCCCTTGATCATCATATTTGAGTGACTTACTTCCACCTTTAGCATCTGTAATGGAAGTTACTAAGCCCATGGCATTGTAAGCATAAGCCGTTTCATGCTTAAGTGGATCAATTTCTTTGATCAGATTACCAGAACCATCATATTGCTTAAACCAACGTCCCTGTTCGGCATCAACCATACCAGTGAGTTGATTTTTTTCTATCATATTCAAAATAACTCGTCGCCCCATCATCTTGAGTTGTTGTCAAGACATTACCGCGCTCATCGTAAGTATAAGAAGTTTTTGAACCGTCTTTAGCAATATGGAGTGTTATGTTTTTTGCATGATCTCGAAAGAACCACTCCTCAAAATTATCAGGATAAACAATTCGGTAAGTATAACCGTCAATATCATAGTAATGTTCGGTGCTATTCCCTTCAACATCTAACACAGTCGTTTTTCGGATATCTTTATCCCACTCCAGCTTTGAGGCACTGCTGGCGTTGTCTGCCCATTCTTCAATCGCTTTTGAAGTAGGTAAAATACCATCCCATTTTAGGTTCATCCCACGATGTGTAAGATCTGTATAACGTGTAATTAAGTGATGGGTATATTGATAATAATAAGAAGCTGCAAACTCATTTGTTGCCTGGATCAAGTCACCTTGTTGATCATAGTCATAACTTGCCAACACACGATCTAATTGGCCATTTTTGATGGTCCAAATATCGGAAACCAAACCTTGAGGAGTTAATTGCAAAGCTAAATGAGCCAGCAGACTCTCGTCCTGTTTAAATAAAATGTCCGATAAAATTGTTTTATTATCGATAGAAACATGGTCATAACGTAAAGCGACATTGAAACCATTTTTACGTTCGATATAGGATAGACGATAGTCCTCACCGTATTTTTCATAATAGCGTTTCTCGTCTTCACCGTAGGCAATTAAATGCAGCTGATCTGATAAAACTGTATAAGTGTATTGTTCAATCGGATCATAAATACTTTGACCCTTCTTTAGGTCAGGCAGATCAATTGCTCGACCATCTAAACCGATGTATTCAAGCCCATTTAAATAGTCTTTATGGTCTTTTTTCTTTGGACTATATTTAAATTTACGAGAAATTTTTGTAGTAAATGGAGTAACCCAACGTGCTCCAAATATAGCGTCATCCATCTGGTAAAGGTTTGAAGCATAGGTACGGCCAATACTATCCTGAATTATTCCACCAAGTTGTGCATCAACATGAGTAAAGAACTCGGTACCCATTGCAAAGGTAATTGAACCACCAGTTCCACCCATACAGTTTTTACACTGATTGGCATTACTCCCTGCCTCAGCTTGTTTATTTGTTTTATCAGTCGGATTTGATGGATGGCTTGCACTGGCTTTCGTCGTTTCTTTTGCCTTAATCTGAGCTTTCTTTTGCCGATGTTTTGCTGCCACCATTCCCATGATGCTGAAAAGCCAACCAATAGTCCATAAAGTATTAGGGTCACTTAAACCATTTACTTTTCCTTGAGCAACTTGACCTATAGATCTTATTTTTGCACCTAAAGCTAAAACTTTAGCTCGTGCTTCATCAGAGACTACTAAGTTGGCTAGGTTGACATACCCTTTACCTACAGTCTTTGCAACATTTTCAGTAGCATATTTGGCATTGTTTACTATACGGGTTCCGTCAAGTTCAAATATTCCTTTTATTACTCCTAAAGACTGCTGGCCCGCTCGCTTAAGGTTTGGAAGTCCATTTAAAGAACCGCTGACTAATTTCTTAAAGCCGTCATCAATAGTTTTTGTTAATAAGACAATCCAATTGCCAACTTCTTTTAGAACCTGACTAAGTAAACTTTGCCCTTTTTTAGCAAAGTTTTCTAAAGTCCCTGCTACATTTTCAGCAATAATGGTAGTTAAAAATACACTTGCGCTGTCTTTAAATCCTGTACTTAAAGCTTTTTTTACTTCTTGAGAAGTTAATGTTTTTTTACCTAATTTCTTTGCTTGCGCTTTGATAATTTTTTCTGATTCATTCTTTACATAAAATAATGCTGGTCGTGCTGCACCACGCACGGAAGGTCCAACTGGCCCCATTGGCACCAATCCAATGACATCAATTCCCAAATTTAACCAATCAAAAGTCTCAACTTTATCAAGACCACCTTTATTGAGCATGCTTATGATATCAATAATGATATCACCAACAGCAAAGGCACTTCCTAAAACCGGTACACTTCTACAAATTGTCTCTAGTCGATCAACTGTAACAACACCATTTGTATATTCCCTAAACCATTTATCAACTGCTGCTTTCTTTGCAGTTAAATCTTTGGGGCTGAAAGTATTTAAAGGAGCAACGACTGAATTTTGTGACATGTTCTTCTCAAATTATACAAACGTTTCAAATGGTGATTGGATTTTTGTTATTGCTGTTTTGTCAGAGCTTACTTGAGTCAACATTCTGAGCGGATTATTCTGCTGACTTGAAGACATAAAGCTATTTTGACTAACAAATGATTGACTTAACTTAGATCCATCACTCCCCCCTAAAACCTGTTCCATCGCCATTGGTAGTAATGCTTTAGCACCTTGATCTTTAATTTTTTTAAATGATTCAATCTTCTGCTGCACAGATTTCACATTGTCAGCAAGTTGGGTCAACTTTTTAAAGTCATTTTTCAATGTTTCGGTCAACCCTTTACTACCAGATGCAATACCAATACCTCCTTCTACATCATTTTGATTTGGCCACTCTGCCTTACGTTTAAAATCACTTGCCTCATCCCAAGGATTACGCGGGTCTGGATCAAATAAAACCTTCACCGAACCTGTTGCCAAACCTGCAACACGAGCGAAACCTTTATCGTCTAGCTTTCCATTAACGACTTTGCCCAAATTATCAGTTACGGTATAACCCGCCCCTTTAACAAATGCACCATGAGAATAGTCATGTAAAAGCTCGAGCACCCCCTGCCCACGTTTAGGCGGAGGCGGTAGTGAAGAACTGAAATTCGCACTTCCTCCCCCCATAAACAAATGCTGCCCAGCCTTCACCTCAAACTTACCGCCAGTGACAGGGAAAATTCCCGAGCCATTAATCTTGAGTTGAGATCCACCCGCCGTGATAACAATTTCTTTAGAAGCACTAATTTCAATTTTGTCTTCTGTTGAAATAATCTGAACAGCTTTACGGGCAATTAAATCTGCTCCGTCACCCTGAGCCTGTATTTCGACTTTACCTTTGCCTGCATACAGTCTTGCCCCTTCTTGCGCTGCAAAAAGGCTGATCTTGTTTTGGGCATGTGCGATCAGGTTCTTTTGAGTAGACAGATTAATGCTGTCTCCAGCAGTTTGGCTTAACTGAGCATCTGCGCTTAAGTGAATGTCTTCATTACTGGCTAGAGCAATACTGTTAGGTGCAGTTAATATCATCAAGGCTTGCTTAAAAGCAGCAGCTTTGTCTTGATCTTTTTCTTCAATTTGTTCTATGAACGTTTTTAAGTTCTCAAGCACTTCCAATGGATCAGTTTGCTGGTTTTTAGCAACTTCACTGAGTGCCTTGGCATTGTTGAGGCCGCCTTCGATTTGTTGTTTGGCCTCGTTTGCGTCTAGGTGTACGCCTTGAGCTTGGTCCTGCTTGTGGGTACTAACGAGTAAGCCACTACCTGCTCGAACTGCGCCCCATTGGTCTGTTCGTAGCTCAAAGCCTTCACCACGACCATCACTTTCGGCTTTATCTTTTGGATGGCTTAGGTTACCCAAGTTGAGTTGGCTGGCCGCATGGCTACTTTGTAGCTGGGCACTGATTTGACCTGTGGTGTCATCAAAACGTAGCTGGTTAAAGCCTTTACCGTCGACTTCTTCTGAGCGGATACCACTGAGTTTTTTAGTGTCAGGTAATTGGCCTTTCTGGTCAAACTGAGTTGGGTGACGTTCAGCTTCATGAATTCGACCCACCACAAATGGACGGTCAATGTTGCCGTCAAAGAAGTCGATCACCACAATCTCACCCACACGTGGCAAGAAGCGTGCGCCATAACCTGCACCTGCCCACGGGGTGAGTACATCTACCCAAGCGGAGTCGGTATCATTGTCGTTACTTCCCGCTCCACCGTCATGACTGTGGTCATCAGCTCGGGTAAACAGGAAGCGCACTTTAATACGTCCCCATTGATCAACATGAATGCTTTCACCCTCTAATCCCACCACTCTAGCGCGCTGCGGGTAAGCTGCTGGGCGGTGTTCTAGTGGGTGATACTCAGGGACAGCTTTAATGTTGCGTCGAACGACATTCAGCTCAGCAAAGTGGCGCTGCTCAGGGTTTTGGCTGTCGATTTGGGCGGCCTTGAGTTTGTCTTTTGGCAACAGACGCTCAAGTTGCTGTTGTAATTCTTTCGGTAAATTATTCTGGTTATAGTAGTGCTTGCTTAAG
>Ga0065703_1000121_pt1 | contig 28979 bp, 30 predicted proteins | sample SwiRhicommunBV21_FD_59090 | JGI IMG/M metagenome (GOLD analysis project Ga0065703, IMG submission 59090) | Switchgrass rhizosphere microbial communities from Buena Vista Grasslands Wildlife Area, Michigan, USA - BV2.1 v1 | ecosystem: Host-associated > Plants > Roots > Rhizosphere > Soil ...
TTTATTAGCGGTATTAATGCATGGCTTGAATTTTTTCTAAGAAAAGCTTCGCACGTTCGTGGCGAGCATCTAAATTATCAAAAAATTCATGCGTTGGGCAGTCTTCTAAAATCTTACCTTCATCCATAAAAATTAAACGGTTAGATACTCTTTTAGCAAAACCCATTTCATGTGTAACACACATCATGGTCATACCTTCATGTGCAAGTTGCACCATCACTTCAAGTACTTCACCGACCATTTCAGGGTCAAGTGCAGAAGTTGGTTCATCAAACAACATACAGATTGGGTCCATGGACAAGCCACGCGCAATCGCTACACGTTGCTGCTGTCCACCAGACAATTGACCCGGAAACTTATCTTTATGCGCAAGTAAACCTACACGCTCTAAATATTTCAGACCTTTTGCACGAGCATCAGCAACTGAACGCTTTAACACTTTAACTTGAGCAATTGTTAAATTTTCCAAAACAGTCATGTGTGGAAAAAGTTCAAAGTGCTGAAAGACCATCCCCACTCGTGAACGGAATTTAGCAAGATCCGTTTTGGGATCTTTCAGGGAAACGCCATCAACAATAATGTCGCCTTGTTGAAATGGTTCTAACGCATTTACTGTTTTAATGAGTGTTGATTTTCCTGAACCAGATGGTCCGCAAACAACAACGACATCACCTTTTTCAATACTCGTCGTGCAATCTGTTAAAACCTGAAAATCACCATACCATTTAGAGATATGTTGGATGTCTATCATTGGCATTTAAAATCTCCAATTAGCGAATGATGGCAATTTTTTGCTGTAAGCGTTTGACTAATTGCGACAGCACAAACGAACTACAGAAGTACACTACAGCGACGATTAAATAGAATGTTGCTTTCGTTTCAGGACCATAGGTATTAGCCAATGTATCTGCACGACCTAAAAAGTCTGGTGCACTAATCACATACACTAATGAGATATCCTGAAATAAAATAATTGTTTGAGTTAACAATACTGGAAGCATGTTACGAAAGGCTTGAGGTAAAACCACATAGCGCATTGATTGACCATAGGTAAAACCTAGCGCGTAACCTGCATTTACCTGACCTCTTGAAATAGACTGAATTCCGGAACGTACAATTTCCGAGAAAAATGCAGCCTCAAAAATAGCAAAAGTCACAACACTCGAAAACAACGGTCCCCAATATGTATCAGATTGAAACTCAAATATTTTTGGCAACAAAAAGTAGAAAATAAAGATTACCTGAATCAATGGAATACCACGAAACAGATCGACATAAAATTTTGCGAAATTACTTGCGATGGCATTGCTTGATAAACGCATCATTGCCAATGGGGTTCCGATCAGGATACCACCCAGCATCGCCAATACAGTCACGGTAAGGGTAAAAACGAAACCTTCTTTGAGTGCCGCGATCACGTCAGGATTGTGTAATAAAGAAAAATCCATAATTACTTCCCTCCCGAACCTAAGCCAGGTACAGCCATTCGTTTCTCAATCCATGCCATTACAAATTTAATGCTATAAGTAATGATCAAATAAACAGGTGTAGAGAGAATAAGAATGATGATGTCCTGAGAAGTTTCTTCCCGCATGGTTTTTGTATAAGCGAAGAAGTTCAAAACGCTCAAAGCATATAAAACAGCTGAGTTTTTGAAAACGTTCATTGCTTCAGAAGTAATCGTGGGCCACACTGTACGATATGCAACAGGTAAAATGACATAACGATAGCTTTGTGCAGTGGTAAAACCTACTGCGGAAGCAGCAAATTTTTGTCCTGTTGAAACAGTATTAATACCAGCACGTATGTGCTCAGATACACGCGCAGCTGTGTAGAGACCTAATGCAAAAACACCAATAACCGCAGGTTGCTGATTTAAAAGATTTTTCCACCATCCACCAGCGACAACATCTCCACTGCCTGCACTTATGCTATCCGGCAAAAATTCCGGAAAAACAAATGCCCAGAAGAATAGCTGCACAATAAGTGGAATATTACGGAAAATTTCAACGGTAACAATTGCCAATAAATGCGAGAGGTTTGTTAGGTAATGTACGAATTACCCCTAGGAGAGAACCTAATAAAAATGCGATAAGAAAGGCTATAACAGCTGTCCAAACCATAGTAAAGACGCCTGAACCTAACATTTGTAACCATGTGGGCGCTTCAGCATGAGCATTGTAGCTTGAGCTACCAATTACTCTACAGACTGATTCTGCCCATGCGGCTTTATCGACACCATATTCATTAGACTCCGCACAGAATATAGTCCAGTTTAGCGAGCCGACTGACATGTTTGCCCCTTAAATGAATATCTTTAGGAAAATAGACCGCTTAAGCAAGTGAGTCTCACTTGCTTAAGTAAATTTAGGACAAAAAGATCTTGTTAGATCCCTGCATCTGTTGGGTGAGCTTTTAATTTTTTATAAGATGAACTTTGTGGCATGTTCAAATTTGTATTTTTTGGTGGAATTGGCGATAAGAACCACTTCTTATATAAAGCATCCATTTGACCAGTTTTCCATAGATTATTTACAGTACGGTCAGCAATCGCTTTAAATTTTGTATCACCTTTAGCAAGCATAATGCCATAAGGCTCTGATGAAAGTACTGGACCAACAATTGCGAAAGCTTTAGGTGTAGAAGACTTGGCAACTAAGCCAGCTAAAATATTATCATCCATGACAAATGCAGCAGCACGGCCTGATGCCATCATTGCAAAAGAGTCAGAGTGATCTTTACCATAGATGTTTTGGATATTAAGCGCTTGGCCTTTTTCATTCATCTTGATGTATTTATCAGATGTTGTACCTTGAGTTGTTACAACAGCCTTGCCATTTAAATCTGCCAAACTCTTAATGCCAGAGTTCGCTTTAACTGCCATACGTACTTCAGTCGCATAGTAGTTTGTTGAGAAACCAACCTGTTCTTGGCGTTGCTTAGAATTTGTGGTCGTACCACATTCCATATCGATATTGCCTGCTAAAAGTTCAGGAATACGAGTTGATGAAGTTACTGCCTTGTACTCAACTTTTAGCCCTGGCATTTTCAATTCTTTTTTAATGTCATTTGCAAACTGGTTACAGATATCGACTGCATAACCTACTGGTTTACCTGCAACAACATATGAAATTGGGTCAGAAGATTCTCGGTGGCCAATGACGATTTTTCCGCTGCTTTTAATTTTAGCTAATGTATCTGCTGCCTGAATTTGAGAAGTAGCACCAACCGTACAAAGCATAAATGTTGAAATAATGAGAGAGGTTGCAGAACGTTTCATAAGAACTCCTTGATGATCATTCTCTCTATTTATCTATAGAATCATTCATATAGAGAAATAGAGTGATTTATTATTAAATTGCAATTATCGAGCCAACTTTTCCAAGTAGGACACATCCATTTGCTTCACTTATTTTATTCAATCTGTTTTGCAGAATTAATACCTTTAAAACTGCTCACATGTTTCTACTTTAATCTATATTTTAATCTTCTGTCTATTATTAAGCTCACCTAATTACACTTAAATGTGGCAATTATTGATTACATTGTAAACACATGCACAATAAAGAGGCTTAACTTCTTCTAAAAACTGTTTTTAGAAAAATTATATTTTCTGCAAAATTATAAAAATTAAACTTATTAGAGATTTAGCTAAACATTAAATTCACATTGTAAAAAACAACTTAAGCATCAAAATAATATATGCAAATGGTTTAATAAAAATCATTTAGAAAATTGATAGTAATATTTAGATAAATGACTGACCTTAGAAATATTACAAAAATGCCCTGAGAAAATCAGGGCATTTTATAAATTATAAAGTTTAAATTCCTCGCCAATCTACGCGCGCGTTTCTTTCGGTTTGATATATTCTTAAAACATATTGGCCTAGAGGCAAATCAAGTAAATATTTTTGATAGTTGCTCCATTCTGCAGAAACTTCTTCCGCCACTTCACGCTCCCACGGCGTACCCTTCACCTCTAATAGTGGTGCAAGCATCGAACAGACAGAAATATCAGCAAGACTTAATCGGTCTCCCACCATATAGCGCGCTTGATTTTCTATTAGATACTGGTTTAGTTCATTGATGAGTTCGTCCATTTTCTCTTTGGACTGGCCCACTAACTCCTCTTCAAGCTTATAGTTTTTCTTTACGAGTGTTTTGAGAAAAGGTTTTGATATTTTTTCAAACTGACGTAAATAACCTTGTTCACCCATCATAATTTCTAGAGCATGATCCCCTTGGGCTAAATTATGTGCTAAAGCCCAACGACGCACATGTATCCCAAGATCATCAGCCAAACTATCAATTTTCAGTGTTTGTTGTCTAAGTTGCTCATCACGACGTAAAAGCACATGTTCTGGGTAGGTATCATCCAGATAAAGTGCAATTTTGGTTGATTCAGCAATCCATTGATGATCATCTTTCAAAATTGGCAGCAAATTTTGCCCTGTTTTGAGTTGTGCGAAAGCACGATGAAACCCTGGAATCAAGTTATGAGCCACATAATCAAGTTCTTTATGGTCTAACAACCAGCGAGCTTTTTCACAATAATGGGACAAAGGAAACTGATACAAAACCCGCATAAAATCTCCACGTTTATTTTTATTTGACTATTTGTACAAAAATGGTCGATGGTAAGTAGATACTTTAGAAGCTATTTTTAGTGAAAACAATGGATATTGTGCTCATTTTTGCTGACAGTTAAGTCTATTTTTTTTATATCTTTTTTTACCGTACTTATTGCTCTTTTTCATATTAAAACTAATTTTATTATTAATTTTTTGCATAAAAACAACAACCAATTGATTTTTAATAACTTTTAATATCTTTATTTTTCCATTAAAAATCAAAAAAAATGCTTTGCACTTTATTTCATAAGCTGAGCATAAGTCCTCGTTTAGTGGAAAAATATTTCTTTTGTAAGGTAATGACAGCAATACAAGGTGTCATTATGTCTAATTCTCTATCTAAAACGACGGCGTACGTCCAAGTCATTCAAAATAATCAACAAGCCATTAATGCCGCTTACCAAGTGGCGGATTATGCTTTAGAGGGTCGTAATACACGTGATCAAGAACGCTTATTACCGCATGAGCAAATCGAAAGCTTTAGCCAAAAAGGCTTAGGCGGAATCCGAATTGCAAAAAAATATGGCGGAGCTTTTGTGTCGAATAAAACATTGGCGCAAGTTTTCCGTATTTTAAGTAAAGGCGATGCGAATGTTGGTCAGATTCCACAAAATCAGATTAGCCTTTTAAACCTGATAGAAATCTTGGGTACAGAACAACAAAAACAATTTATCTTTTCAGAAATATTAGCAGGAAAACGTCTTGCCAACGGTGGCCCAGAACGTAATACACATGACTCAAAAACACTAAAAACCACGCTCACCATTGAAAATGGCAAATATATTTTAAACGGTGAGAAATTTTATTCGACTGGAACAAGTTTTGCTCACTGGCTCGCAATTAAGGCCGTTCATCCTGAAGGCCATGTCGTTTTAGTGATTGTTAACCGAGATACTCAAGGCATTGAAGTCATTAATGACTGGAATGGCTTTGGTCAACGTACAACTGCGAGCGGTACAGTTAAATTAAATGATGTTGAAGTTAATCCTGAACTTATTTTTGATGAACGCTTATTAACACAAGTCCCAACTTATCGCGGTGCTTATTCGCAGTTATTACAAGTTGCAATTGATGTTGGAATTGCAGAAGCCGCTTTTGAAGATACCTTATCGACCATTCATAAAGCACGACCGATTATTGATGCAAATGTTGAAAAAGCCAGCTTTGAGCATTACACCCTGCAAGAAGTTGGTAAGTTAAATATTTTGCTCGATGCTGCAATTTTATTGCTTGATGAAGCGGCTGAATATTTAGATGAACTTGACCAACTTGAAAATGTGACTGATGAACAAGTAGCAAAAGCTTCAATTTTGGTTGCTGAAGCGAAAGTCTATGCCAATGATGCCGCTCTACAAATCTCTGAAAAACTGCTGGAACTTGGCGGTAGCCGTTCAAGTTTAAGCCAGCACAATTTAGATCAACATTGGCGAAATGCCCGTGTACATACGTTACACGACCCTGTTCGTTGGAAATTACATGCCATTGGCAATTATTACCTTAATGGTCATTTCCCTGCCCGCCATGCCTGGATTTAAGGAGAAATTGTCATGACTTCATATCAATCGGTTCAAACTAAACAAACATCGGCATCAAACCAAGCACACATTATTCAAAATGATGCTGAAGCTTTGGAAATTGCTAAACAATTTGCTGAGCAATTTAAAAAAACTGCAGTAGAACGCGATACCAAGCGAATTTTACCGTATACCGAAATTGATGCCTTAAGCCAGTCTGGGCTTTGGGCAATTACAGTACCAAAGCAATATGGTGGTGCCGAAGTTTCAAGCCATACGGTAGCTAAAGTAATTGCACTTTTAAGTGGTGCAGATGGTTCAATCGGACAAATTCCACAAAACCATTTCTATGCTTTGGAGGTCTTACGCAATACGGGAACAGAAGCTCAAAAACAACGTTTATATGGCGAAGTCTTAAATGGTACTCGCTTTGGTAATGCACTTGCTGAATTTAAAACAAAAACTTCGACTCACAAACAAACCAATATCCGTCCTCACGAAAATGGTTATCTCATTCAAGGTGAAAAGTTTTACTGCACAGGAAGCTTATTTGCTCACCGTATTCCAACCTTAGTTTTAGATGATGCAGGCCGAGAATATCTGGCGTTTGTAAAAAGTGGTTCGCAAGGATTAAAACTTGTCGATGACTGGTCTGGCTTTGGACAGAAAACCACAGGTAGCGGCACAGTTAAGTTTGATCAGGTTTTTGTAGATGCAGACGATGTTATTCCTTTTGATACTGCATTCTTACAGCCAACTTTAGTGGGCCCTTTTGCCCAAATTATGCATGCATCGATTGAGGTAGGTATTGCACGTGCAGCCTTTGAAGAAAGCTTGCAAAGAGTACATCAAGCTCGCCCGTGGATTGATTCAAAAGTAGAAACGGCAAACCAAGATCCTTTAACGATTTATGAATTAGGACGCATTGCCGTAGATGTACGAGCAAGTGAAGTTTTATTAAAACAAGCTGCTCAATCAATTGATGCCGCAAAAATTGAAACTACACCTGAAAGGATTGCTAAGGCTTCAATTGATGTTGCCAAAGTCCGTGCTCATAGTAGCGATATCGCATTAAAAGCGTCGTCGAAGTTAATTGAACTTGCTGGTAGCCGTGGTAGTCAAGCACAAGATGGCTTAGACCGTTTCTGGCGCAATGCACGCGTGCATACGTTGCATGATGCTGCACGCTGGAAATATTACTTTATCGGCAACTATGTTTTAAACGGTGTTCTACCACCTCGTCGGGGGACATTGTGATGACTGATTTTAAAGCGAAAGAAATTTTACTCAATGCTTTTGATATGAACTGTGTTGGGCATATTAATCATGGCTTATGGACACATCCACGTGATGAATCACACCGCTTTAATGAACTGAGCTATTGGACAGAACAAGCTAAAACCTTAGAAAGTGGTTTATTTGATGGCTTGTTTATAGCCGATATTACAGGTGTGTATGACGTCTATCAAAATGGTATTGATCTGACTTTAAAAGAGTCCATTCAGCTCCCGAGCCATGACCCATCCACACTCATTTCTGCTATGGCAGCAGTCACTCAAAACTTGAGTTTTGGAGTCACTGTGAACCTGAGCTATGAGCATCCATATCAATTTGCTCGTCGCTTTGCGAGTCTTGACCACTTAACTCAAGGTCGTATTGGCTGGAATATTGTTACCGGTTATCTAGATAGTGCTGAACGCTTGATTGGTCAAAAAGGTTTAAAAGACCACGATGCACGTTATGAACAGGCCGAGGAGTTTTTAGAGCTTTGCTATAAATATTGGGAAGGTTCATGGGAAAACGATGCTGTTAAAAAAGATAAAACAAAACGTGTTTTTACAGACCCAGCTAAAGTACACACTATTCACCATCACGGTAAATATTACCAAAGTGAAGGTGTATTTCAGGTGTCTCCTTCCGTGCAACGCACCCCAACACTCTTCCAAGCTGGTGCTTCACCGAAAGGTATGCAGTTTGCGACTCGTCATGCCGAATGTGTATTTATTGGTGGTGACAAGCCCGAAAAAATTCGTGAGCAAGTAAAAAAGATTCGTACTCTTGCCGAACAACAAGGGCGTGCAGGTGATGACATTAAAGTCTTTGTTGGCATAACCGTTGTCGTTGCTGAAACACATGATTTAGCTGTACAAAAACTTAATGAATATCGTCAGTACGCAAGTCCTGAAGCAGGCTTAGCTCATTATGCGAGTTCAACAGGTATTGACCTAAGTAAGTTTGACGATGATGAAGCAATTCCATATCAAAAAAGTAACAGCATTGTTTCGATTACCGAAAAATTTAAAGAACAGCAAATCACTAAAAATGATTTAAAAGCTCAACATGTTTTGGGTGGTCGTTATCCACTCATTGTCGGTAGTGGCGAAGAAGTTGCAGAATACTTAATTCATCTTTTAGATGAGACTGATATTGATGGCTTTAATTTGACACGTACTGTTGCACCTGAGTCTCACCACGACTTTATTCGCTTGGTCATTCCTGAGCTGCAACAACGTGGTCGCTATAAAACTGCATATAAAACGGGTTCACTACGGAACAAAATCTTTAATCGGGGTGATCAATTACCGAAACAGCACCCTGTTCAAGCGTTCCGATGTAGTCCCTCTAACAACAGCAAAAACTTAACAAAAATTGAAGAAATAACTGCTTAAATTTGGAGATAGACTATGGACTCAAACAGCCTCTAAAAAATGGCTAGGCGTAGGCTTAGTCATTGTAGTCCTTTTTGTTGCTTTATTCTTTTGGAATAAACACCGTCAAAGTGGACTCAAATGAACTTGTAATTGGCATTAGTCCACCATTTGCAAAAACTTTACAAGCTGCTGCCGATGAAGCAAAGCTACAGGGTTTAAATGTGAAACTGGTTGAATTTTCTGACTGGAATACACCAAACATTACTTTAAATCATGGGGATATTGATGCGAACTTTTTCCAGCATCAACCGTTCTTAGACAATGCAATTAAAGAAACTGGCTTTAAATTAAAAGCATTTGCAGTGGGTGCAGCATCACATGTGGGACTTTATTCAAAGAAATATAAAAGCCTTGATGAATTGCCACAAAATGCACGTGTAGTCATTCCAAATGATCCAGTGAATCAAGGTCGTGCCCTACTACTCTTACAGCAAGCTAAATTAATTACGCTTAAAGATTCAAACAATCATTTATCTGCACTCAAAGATGTTGTTTCAAACCCTAAAAACTTGCAATTCATCGAAGTTGAAGGACCACAGACTGCTCGTGCAATTGATGATGTTGACTTGGCTTTTGGCTACCCACATTACTTACGCTTAGCAAAAACAGCTGACCCTGAGAGCGCACTTTTACTTGATGACAATACCAATAAACGTTATGCCATCTTGTTTGTAGTGCGTGATGACTATCAGGACAAGGGCGACAAATTGAAGAAATTTGTTGAGATTTATCAAAACTCTCCAAAAGTTAAAGCTGTCTTAGACGCTGAGATTGGGCCAACGCTTTGGTTCCCGGGCTGGAAGTAATAACGGAAAGATTATGGCTATTCAGTTCAAACAATATAAGCCTTGGTTACTCGGAATTACGATTTTAATCGTGATTCTGGGTCTCGTCGGTTATCGCTATATTAAAAATAAGCAAACCGATGATGTTTTAACGATTGGCATTAGCCCGCCTTATGCTGAGCTATTACAAAGCGTTGCCAATGAAGTTGAAAAGCAAGGTGTTCACGTCAAGCTTGTTGAATTTTCTGACTGGCGAGCACCGAATGTTGCCGTACAAAACGGCGATATTGATGCAAACTTTTTCCAGCAAAGCGTTTTTTTACGCAATGCCGTTAAAGAAACAGGATATGACTTACACGCATTTGCTGTGGGTTCAGGAAGTCACGTAGGTTTATATTCAAAAAAATATAAAACACTTGATGATTTACCTTCACAGGCACGCGTTGCTATTCCAAACGACCCAGTCAATTTAGCTCGTGCCTTAATTTTGCTACATCGCGCTGGCTTAATTCAGCTAAAAGATAGCAACAATGAACTTTCGACTACCCAAGACATTATTGCGAATCCTAAACAGCTAAATTTTGTTGAAGTTGAAGGCCCTCAAACTGCACATGCATATAACGATGTCGATTTAATTTTCGGCTTCCCTCACTACTTAAAAATGGCAAAGGTAACCGACCCGCATAGCGCATTATTTTTAGATCCAATTGATAAAAAATATGCAATTTTGTTTGTGACCCGTCGCGATTACCAAGATAAAAACCAAAAACTTGCAACCTTTGTTAAGGCATTCCAGAACTCAAAACAAGCACAAGACATTCTGGATAAAGACTTTGGCCAAGGTATGTGGTTTCAAGGCTGGAAATAAGGAGAATGACGATGGTGAGTTTTGGATCACAAGTTGATTTTTCTCTACCCCATATCAAAATTCGTGGTTTAAATAAGTTTTACCAATCACAGGGTCAAAAACTGCATGCCTTAAAAGAAATTAACCTTGATGTTCCTCAAGGTAAAATCTTAGGCATTATTGGTAAAAGCGGTGCAGGAAAATCTTCCTTACTTCGTACTTTAAATGGCTTGGAAGAAGTGAATACTGGCAGTATTCATATTCATCAACAAAACATTGCTGAATTGAGTCATGCCGAGCTCATCCAAACCCGTCAACGGATTGGAATGATTTTTCAACATTTCAATTTAATGTCTGCAAAAACAGTTTGGGAAAATGTGGCATTGCCCCTAAAAGTTTCCAATTACAACAAAGCAGATATCGATCAACGTGTAAATGAAGTTTTGGCACTGGTGGGATTGGCAGATAAGTCTGGCTATTATCCGTCACAACTTTCTGGTGGGCAAAAGCAACGTGTCGGTATTGCACGTGCACTTGTTCACCACCCTGAAATTTTACTGTGCGATGAAGCGACCTCAGCACTTGATCCAGAAAGTACAGCCACTATTTTGGCTTTACTTAAGAAGATTAATCAGGAGCTTGGCTTAACTATTGTATTAATCACTCACGAAATGCAGGTCATTCGAGAAATTTGCGATCAAGTCGTAGTGATTGATCAAGGTGAGATTGTAGAGGCTGGACAAGTTTGGTCTGTATTTTCACGACCAGAGCAACAAATTACTCAAGAATTGCTGAATCTTGAACAGATCACCCTGCCTTTTAAGATCAGTCCGTTACCCGATGAAAATTCGACTCATATTATTATAAAACTTAAATATGAGGCTGAAGCTCATCAGGTTCCTGATATTCAAGAACTACTTGCTAGATTTAAAGCACCGGTCAATTTATATCAAAGTCAGGTCGATACGATTCAAGGGCACATTATTGGTTCACTTTTAGTGGGTATCCCTAATGTAGAAATTGATATTTCATCCATACGGCAAGACGCATTAACTGCAATTGTACAATTTGAGGTACTTGGCTATGCCCGACCAGCTCATTGATCTATTAATTAGTGGAACTGTAGATACCTTACTGATGGTGGGTGCATCTGCATTGATTGCTTTTTTAATTGGCTTACCGATTGCTGTTGTTCTAGTGAGTACTTCTGAGCATGGCATTCACCCATCACAAAAGATTAATCAGGCTTTGGGCTGGGTCATTAACATTACGCGCTCCGTGCCTTTTCTTATTTTAATGGTGGCCCTTATTCCGCTTACTCGCTGGATTGTGGGTACAAGTTACGGCGTATGGGCAGCCGTTGTTCCATTAACGATTGCTGCAATTCCTTTCTTTGCGCGTATTGCAGAAGTTAGCTTACGTGAAGTCGATCAAGGCTTAATTGAAGCTGCACAAGCGATGGGTTGTAACCGTAAACAAATTATTTGGCATGTACTTTTACCAGAGGCTTTGCCAGGTATTGTTGCGGGCTTTACTGTCACAATTGTTACCATGATTAACTCCTCTGCGATTGCTGGTAGCTATTGGTGCAGGTGGCTTAGGAGACATCGCTTATCGTTATGGCTATCAACGTTTTGATATGCAAATTATGGTGGCTGTAATTTTAGTGTTGATTGTTTTAGTCATGTTAGTACAAGCAACTGGTGATGCATTAGCCCAGCAACTTGATAAACGTAAAGTTTAAACTCAACAGAACCCTGCTCTAGCCATGACTTTGTCATGGCTTTCATGTAAAATCAGCGACAATTTTTAATTTACACATTTGTGAGTGGTTTTCATGGGTTTTAATTGCGGTATTGTTGGTCTGCCAAACGTAGGGAAATCTACCCTTTTCAATGCATTAACGAAAGCAGCAATTGCAGCGGAAAACTTCCCTTTCTGTACCATTGAACCAAACACAGGTATTGTTCCTGTACCAGATCCACGTTTAGACAAACTTGCTGCGATTGTTAAACCGCAACGTATTTTGCCAACTACAATGGAATTTGTAGATATTGCAGGTCTTGTTGCTGGTGCATCAAAAGGTGAAGGCTTGGGTAACCAATTCCTTGCTAACATTCGTGAAACTGATGCAATTGCTCACGTGGTACGTTGTTTCGAAGATGAAAACGTGATTCACGTAAACGGTAAAATTGATCCGTTAGATGACATTGCAACCATCAATACTGAACTTGCACTTGCAGACCTTGAAACTGTTGCTAAAGCAATTTTACGTTTGACTAAAGTCGCTAAAGGTGGTGACAAAGAAGCTGTTGCAACTAAAGCAGTTTTAGAAAAAAATCCAACCATTACTAGACGAAGGTAAACCAGCACGCGCTGCTGATTTGTCTGATGACGAACGTAAATTAGTTCGTGGTTTTGGTTTAATGACTTTAAAACCAACGATGTATATTGCAAACGTTGCTGAAGACGGTTTTGAAAATAACCCGCATTTAGATGCAGTAAAAAAACTTGCTGCTGAAGAAAACGCAATTGTTGTTCCTCTTTGTAACCAGATCGAAGCTGAAATTTCATTATTAGAAGATGAAGATCGTGCTGAGTTCCTAGAAGCAATGGGCATGGAAGAACCAGGCTTAAATGTGGTTATTCGTGCAGGTTATGCGCTTTTAGGTTTACAGACTTATTTCACTGCTGGTGTACAAGAAGTACGTGCATGGACTGTAAAAGTTGGTGCAACCGCTCCTCAAGCAGCTGGTGTGATTCACACTGACTTCGAAAAAGGCTTTATCCGTGCTGAAGTTGTTGCATATGATGACTTCGTACAATACAACGGTGAAAACGGCGCTAAAGAAGCTGGTAAATGGCGTTTAGAAGGTAAAACTTACATCGTTCAAGATGGCGATGTAATGCACTTCCGTTTTAACGTTTAAGTTAAAGATTAAGAAAAAGCCCCAACATATTGGGGCTTTTTTTCTATTTATAAGGAATGATTCAGTTCCATCATCTCTCGTTTACTACGTGCCTCTTTCAAAATTCGCTCATGCAATGGCTTTCTAAAACCCAGCATGAAAATAAATTCTGCCAATACAAATAACGGCCCTATCGCAAGTCCAATCACATCATCGACAAAAGCTGGTTTTTTCTTTTCGAAATAATGCCCAACAAACTGAAAGACCCATCCCACCACAAAGAAACCAATACTTGCCGCTAACCATTCTCCCCAAGATAACTGGGCAATTTGATTCGCTAGTGGATAGACAGCAACTAAAAGAATCAGCATGAGTAAACCAAATACTTTATCTAAAATAAAATAATAAATCGTACTAACTGCAATCAACACCATGGCTAAAGTAAGTTTAAAACTACCAATATCTATCCCAGCTCTTGCTGTTAAACATAAAATTGAAAACACGATGAGTGGAATACCAATAAAATGCGTCAAAATATTTTTATGATTTAAATGATAAGCTGCATATTTGCTAAGCTGTTGCTCCAGATTTGACATGAGTTGTTCCCTATTCATCTACATATAGTCATACTGTACAAATAAGGAAAACTTAAAGTTGTCAGCTATTTGACAAAGTAATGATTTTTTTCATGGATGGCCCCAATATTGGACCTTATTTATATTAACCGACTAAAAGAAAATACATGGTTTAGTGTGCTTCCGGAGGCATTCCAAAACTTTATTCTAGAACATGGTAAGCAAAGAACTTTTGAAAAAAATAGTTATGTTTTCAGTGCCCAAGATATGTTTGATGGCATTTATACTGTGCTTGAAGGCTCAATTAGCTTAGGTTATGTCGATGTAAATGGTAATGAAGCACTTTCTGCAATTGCTGAGCCAATTATGTGGTTTGGCGAAATATCGCTGATTGATCATGAACCGCGCTCACATGACGCAATTGCTTTAAAAAAAAGTACCGTTCTGCATATTCCTGCAAAACCATTAAATGAATTACTCAAAGACAATCCATATTATTGGTATTACTTTGCACGCTTAACCAGCCAAAAACTCAGGTACGTTTTCTTAGAACAGATTGCTATCCAAACACGCAGCATTTCTCAAAGGCTTGCTCAACGTCTTCTATTTATTTTAGAAGGATATGGGAATCATATTCTTATTCAAGATCATCACATTCATATTTCTCAAGAACAATTGGCAAATATGTTAACTACCTCCAGACAGACCATCAATCATGAATTAAGCCTGCTCGAAAAACAAAAGATCATCAAAATTGCTTTTAAAAAAATTGAGATTTTAGATATTGAAAAATTGAAAGTAGTTGCTCATGTCCATCCGTAATCCATGCAAAGGCAGCCATATAACAAAAACTTAAAATTAAATTAAAAAATTAGATAACACTGCAAAACAACACATTGTTCAAACTCTATTTCACAAAATAAATGTTTCAAAGCAGATATTTTCATCCTACACTCAAGCTGAGCAATAATACTCAACAAGGCGCTGATTAACATGAAAAAATTATCCACAATTCTTACAGCAGGCGTATTGGCTATGTTAAGTGTTTCGGCATTTGCATGTCCAAAAGGAACTCAATTACAAGGCGGTACAGGACCAAATCATAAAGGCGGAAAATGTGTTGCGGCACACGGCAAAGCAACTGCTAAAAAAGAAGTAGCAAAAGCAAAACAAGATGTTAAAAAAGATATGACTGAACAAAAACATGACGCAATGATGAAATCTATGCATGCTCAGCATGAATCTCAACAAATGACTCATCAAATGAAACAAGATGCAGTAAAAACTACTAACACAGCTAAAGCGGCAACAAAACCTTAATTAACATTCACTCATTATCGTTTAAAAGCAAAAAAGCGAGATTGATCATCTCGCTTTTTATATTTGTCTGCTTTATTTTGGAGAAGTATTTCCAAGACTTGGCTTTTCAATTGCATCCTTACATTGAGCTTTATCTCGCTCATAATCTGCCTGCTTCTTAGCAACTGAATCATTATTTTCAAGCGTTTCGCGTGCCCACACATCTAGACTAGTGAGAGCTTTACGACAAAGCGCGTATTTCCCTTCTGTCACTGAGTCAGTCATTTTCACATTAATACGCCAGTCCGTACTCAATTGACGTAAAGGTTTACGAACTTCGTCATTAATTTGACTCAGTTGCTTTTCATAAACCAAATGCTCAACCGTATTAATTAATGTCCATGCTTTTTGAGCATAAACAGTTGCATCATTGGTTAGTTTCGGTGCTGGTTTAATTTCTACTTTTTTTTCTGCACCCTGATTACCATTGTCACAGCCCTGCAATGTAAAAATACCTGCACTCAACATGGCGATATAAACTAAACGAATCTTTGCGTTGAACATATCAAACTGCCGATTAAACATTTCGGCACTATGCTATTAAATTCGGCTACAATACTCAATCTTTCAAGTATTTTTATCATTTGGTTTATTGCCAAGGTGTATTGTGTCCAAACAACAATTGATGGCTGATCAAACGGCAACTTTTTGGCAAGGTGCCAAAGATAGTCAAGCTATCGTACTCACCTATTTACCCGTTTCTTTTGCCTTTGGCGTTTCTGCATCTCAGTTTGGTTTTACACCATGGGAAGCTTTTTTCCTATCTTGCTCAATGTATGCTGGAGCCAGTCAGTTCTTGGTTGTCGCACTTTTGGCTAGTGGTTCATCTATCTGGTTAACTGCATTAACAGTCATTGCACTTGATATTCGTCATGTGCTTTATGGGCCAGCCCTATATAACCTTATTCCAAGTAAACTCAATCTTAAGAAAACAGCACTTTGGGCTTGGGGATTAACCGATGAAGTTTTTGCAAGTGGCATGATCCAACTTTCACAACGTCGTCAGCAATGGTCTGAGTCTTGGATGTTAGGACTTAGCTTATTTAGTTGGATGGCTTGGGCAACTGGCTCATTGTTAGGGGGATTATTTGCAGATCAGGTCTCTCATCTTCCAAAATTTTTACAAGCAGCATTAGACTTTTTACTTCCAGCTTTATTTTTGAGTTTCTTGTTAGCGGCTTTTGAGCGAAAACATAGCCTTGTAGTCGCTGTATCTTTAGTCGTTTCAGCTTTAGCCTGCTATTGGATTAACTTATCTGCTGCCATTTTTATTGGCATTCTTTCAGGCATTTTAGCAGGCCTGTTTAAACATTATGTTTTAAGACAACAAGAAGAGGTCGAAGTTTAAAATGAACCTAGAGATTATTCTGGTCGGCATAATTGTGGGTATTGCTAATTTCGCCTCACGTTTTGGACCATTCTTTGTTATACAAAAGCTGCAAGGTACACAGCAAAGACGCGGTTCAGTCTGGTTAAAAATTGCTTTGGGCTGTATTGGTATATCTGCAATTAGCGCCATGCTTGTGGTTGCGACCCTTCCACCACTTCTTGAAAATCCAGATAAGAGTTTCGCCATGCTTATCGGTTTTTTGGTTTTAGCGGGACTTTATTTTAAATTTAAGAAAATTGTTCCAGCAACTTTAACTGCCGCAATTGTTTATGGCCTGATCTATACTTATTTTACCTTTATAAATAGATAAACTTATCGTACCTTATTATAAACTAAAACCTAGCCAGAAGCGTTTAAGATTGAAACTTCTGGCGTAAAAACTAATTTTTTAAATTGATTAAAAAGATAACTTCATCTACCCATTAGAGATAAAAATGTCACAAATTAAAATTTACGCAAATGAACAAACGATTATGCAATATCGAGAATTACTTTCTCATGCCATACATCAAGCACTCATTGAAGAATTGAAATATCCGGTTGAGAAAAGATTTCAACGTTTTATTAGCCTTAAACCGGGAAACTTTATTTATCCTTCTGACCGTAGCCAACACTACATCATCATTGAGCTTTCAATGTTTATAGGTCGTAGTACAAAAACGAAAAAGAGACTTATCCAAACATTATTTCGCAATATTGAAGAACAATGCAAAATAGCACCTCAAGATATCGAAATTACGATTTTTGAAACACCTAAAGAAAATTGGGGTATTCGTGGTAAAAATGCAGATGAACTACTTTTAAACTATCAAGTTAATGTCTAAATAAACTACATTCTTAATTGTCCGACAAAATTCATTTTTTATGCGTTATAAGGCTTAACTCCACCATAAGTTCTGCTATGCTTAAAAAAATAATTTTGTCAGGATGATTCGCATGAGCGTGACACTCGGTACCCCACTTCAATCTTCTGCATTTAAAGTTTTATTGTTAGGTTCAGGAGAGCTTGGCAAAGAAGTTGTAATTTCCTTACAACGCCTTGGTGTAGAAGTACATGCAGCCGACCGTTATGATCATGCGCCAGCCATGCAAGTTGCACATTTTTCTTATGTGTTAAATATGGCTGATCCTATTCAATTAAAACAACTCATCGAAAAAATTAAACCGAATTTAATTGTTCCAGAAATTGAGGCCATCGCTACAGAAGTTCTCGTTGAAATTGAAGCGAGCCAAACTGCAACCGTTATTCCTTCTGCTAAAGCTGTAAACCTGACAATGAACCGTGAAGGTATTCGTCGTCTTGCTGCCGAAGAACTTGGTTTACCTACCTCTGCTTATCGCTTTGCCGACTCACTCGAAAGCTTCCGCGCCGCTTCTGATGATATTGGTTATCCAAATTTTGTAAAACCAGTGATGTCATCTTCAGGTAAAGGCCAATCTCGTGTAAAAAGCTTCGATGAAGTCGATGCTGCTTGGGAATATGCGATGCAAGGTGGTCGTGTTAACCAAGGTACGGTCATCATTGAATCTCAAATTGATTTTGATTTTGAAATTACATTACTTACCGTTCGCGCTAAAAACCCTGAAACTGGTGAAATCGAAACTCACTACTGCGACCCAATTGGTCACCGCCAAGACGCTGGTGATTATGTAGAAAGCTGGCAGCCTCAACCAATGACACCTGCTGCACTTGAAGAAGCAAAACGTATTGCAAATAAAGTGACAACAGCACTGGGTGGCTGTGGTATTTTCGGTGTAGAACTGTTTATTAAAGGCGATAAAGTCTGGTTCAGTGAAGTATCACCTCGCCCACATGATACAGGTCTAGTGACTCTAGCATCGCAATTTCAAAGCGAATTTGAACTGCATGCTCGTGCAATTTTAGGATTACCAGTGAACACAGCTCGCCATAGTATTGCCGCTAGTGCAGTCATTTATACGGGGGTAGATGCCAACAACTTAAGCTACAGTGGCTTAAATACGGCGTTAGCCAATCCAAATACTGACCTACGCCTGTTTGGTAAACCAGAAGGTTTCAAACGACGTCGTAGTGGGTGTGGCAACTGCTCGTGCAGAAAATACTGATCTTGCTCGTACTTTAGCGAAAGAAACCGCTGATCAAGTAAGCGTACAAACCAACTCTTAATATTTACTTATTGGTAGACCCATTTTCATGATCAATACATCGCCATTGCTGAACTACGTTACAAGCCATCATGATATTAAAGCCATTAATCAATGGCGAACGGATGTAGAAAAGCAATTGCAGGATTCATATGAAAATGGGCAATCGATTCGGGAAGTCATTAAAGCACGCTCAGACCTAGTTGATGAAGCACTGATCTTTTTATGGAAACATGCCGAACTCGACCAGACAGGATTAGGTCTTTTTGCAGTAGGTGGTTATGGGCGCCGTGAAATGTTGCCCTATTCCGATGTTGATATCATGATTTTGTCAGAACATGAAATTAACGAAGAAAACGAAAAACGTATTTCTACATTTATTTCCTCTTTATGGGACGTTGGTAATTTTAAACCCGGAATTAGCGTTCGTACCATCCAAAGCTGTGTTGAACAAGCTGCGACAGATCTAACCGTTGCAACAACTTTAATTGAAGCTCGTTTAATTACTGGTAATAGTCAACTTGCAAAATGGCCGCGTCGTATTGTTTCGCAAACGTGGACAGACAAAACATTTTTTGATGCAAAAATGGCTGAACAAGCCAAGCGTTACCACCAACACAACAATACTGAAAGCAATTTAGAACCCGATATTAAAAATGCACCGGGTGGTATTCGTGACATTAACCAGATTGGCTGGATTGCCAAGCGTCATTTCCGTGTAAATCGCATTTATGACTTAGTGCATTTAGGTTTTATTTCAGAGTTTGAATTAACAGTTTTAGAAGAAGCTGAAAGTTTTCTTTGGGAAATTCGCCACCACTTACACCGCTTAGCGAAACGTGATGAAAACCGTCTTCTGTTCGATCATCAAAGAGAAATTGCGGCTCAATTTGGTTATGTACGTCAAGAAGGCCAACCTGTAAATTACGGTGTTGAGCAGTTCATGAAACGCTACTACCGTACCGCACAACAGGTTTCAACACTGAATGAAATGTTGTTGGCCTATTTTAGCGAATCAGTCATTACTCCTCGCTTACCAAATTACGAACGTAAAATTGAAGAAGTTAATAATCATTTTAAAATCGTTGATAACAAGCTTGCAGTACAGCACCACAAAATATTCGCAGAACACCCAAGTGCTATTTTAGAATTGTTCTATATTTTGGCTAATCGACCAGATATTGAAGGGATCCGCGCTCGCACTTTACGCTTACTTATTCTTGCCGCAAAACGGATTAACCAAAATTATCGAGATAATCCTGAACATCAAGCGCTGTTTATGTCGATTATTCGCTCACCCTATCGTCTATACGATACTTTGGTTGCGATGAAGCGCTATGGTGTTTTAGGAAACTATATTCCAGCATTTGGCCAAATTATGGGTCTTATGCAATATGACCTATTCCATATCTATACAGTCGATGCTCATACATTATTATTGCTACGCAACTTAAACCGTTTTAAAGAACCTGAGTTTGCTAAAGAGTTTCCAGTTGTAAGCTCTGTTTTCCAACGTCTCGCACGTCAAGATATTGTATTTATCGCGGCATTATTTCATGACATTGCTAAAGGCCGCGGTGGAGACCATAGTGAACTCGGTGCAGAAGATGCAATCGAATTTGGACGTGCGCACGGCTTTACAGAGCGTGAATGCAAATTAATTGCATGGCTCATCCACAACCATTTGCTCATGTCACTGACTGCTCAGAAAAAGGATATTTCCGATCCGGATGTTGTTAAAGATTTTGCTGAAAAACTTGGCGATATGGAACATCTCGATTATCTATATACCTTAACGGTTGCCGATATTAATGCGACGAATCCAAAACTATGGAACACATGGCGTGCCTCACTTATGCGTCAACTTTATACGCATGCCCGCGATGTAATTCGTACAGGTTTAAGTCGTCCTGTTGACTATCAAATGCTGATTGAAGACACCAAATTTGCAGCGAGTGAATTACTGGTAAATAACTTCTCATTGGCAGACGTCGAAAAAGTATGGCAAGAGCTAGGTGATGAATACTTCATTAAAGAATCAGCAGATGAAATTGCATGGCACACTCAAGCAATTTTGAAACACGGTGATAATCCAGAGCCATTAGTACTGTTGCGTGCTCACCGTAAAGCTGCCCAAGATGCAGTGCAAATCTTTATATATACACGTGACCAACCCAACCTTTTTGCCACCACTGTTGCAGTTTTGGACAAAATGAATTTAGACGTTCAAGATGCAAAGATTATCACGGCAAGTACGGCATTTAGCTTAGACACCTACGTTGTACTTGATCGTTTCGGCACATTGCTGACCGACCCTGAACGCGAAGAAACAGTTAAAAATGCATTAGTAAAAGCGCTTAGTCAGCCAGATCAATATCCAGGGCTCATGCAACGCCGAATTCCACGCCAACTACGTCATTTTGATATTGAAAATACAGTTGACGTTACATTGAATGAAGCGTTACAGCAAAACATGGTCGAAATTTCAACACTTGATCACCCTGGCCTACTTGCACGCATAGGTGGCTTATTTATGATGCAAGGTTTAGACATCCATTCAGCTAGAATTGCAACTTTAGGTGAACGTGCAGAAGATATTTTCTTTGTCACGAAAAAAGATGGAAAACCGTTAAATAACGAAGAGGTCAAACTCTTCTCGCAAAAGCTTAAAGCTGCATTAGATGAAGCATCTAATCAAATTTGTCAGCACTGAAACTCAACTAATTGGTAACTGTTTAATGAACTCTAGCTTGTCGTTATTGCACCCATATCCATTTGAAAAGTTAAACCAGCTTTTTAAGGATATCACTCCTGCTAATCTTCCATTGATTCCACTATCAATTGGTGAACCTAAGCACCCAGCACCAGAGTTTGTTAAACAGGCAATCATTGACAACTTTAATCATCTATCAACTTATCCGAATAGTAAGGGTTTGCCAGAGCTTCGCCAAAGTATTGCAGAGTGGTTAACCAAACGCTTCAAACTGAATAGCATTAGTGCAGAAAATCATATTTTACCCGTATCAGGTACTCGTGAAGGGATTTTCTCATTTGTTCAGGCGCTCATTAACCGTGAAGACGCGCCGTATGTAGTAATGCCGAATCCGTTTTATCAAATTTATGAAGGTGCAGCTCTACTCGCTGGTGCAAAACCTTATTTCATCGATTGCACCGAAGAAAATGGCTATTTAGGTGATTTTGATGCTGTACCAGCAGAAGTATGGGAAAAAACAGCCCTTCTTTTTGTATGTACACCAGGTAACCCAACAGGCACAGTACTTTCCAAAGAGCAATTCAAAAAGTTAATTGCCTTATCTGATCAATATAATTTTGTTATTGCTTCTGACGAATGCTATTCAGAACTTTGGTTCGATCAAGCACCTACAGGCTTATTAGAAGTTTGTGCAGAACTTGGTCGTGATGACTATAAAAACTGTGTCGTATTCCACTCACTTTCTAAACGCTCAAACTTACCGGGTTTACGCTCAGGTTTTGTTGCTGGTGATGCAGAATTATTAAAACCATATTTGCAGTATCGTACTTATCATGGTGCAGCAATGCCTGTTCAACATCAGCTTGCATCAATTGCAGCATGGAAGGATGAGAACCATGTTGAAGAAAACCGTAAGCAATATCGTGCAAAATTTGATTTATTCCAAACCGAACTAGGTCACTTATTACCTCTGCAAAAGCCAGATGCTGGTTTTTATTATTGGTTAAAAGTTGATAATGATGAAACTTTTGCCAAGATGTTAATGGAAAAAGCACATATTAAGGTTTTACCTGGCCGTTATTTGTCACGTGACACAGATCAAGGTAACCCTGGGGAAAATCATGTGCGTATGGCTTTAGTTGCCGATTTAGCGCAATGCGAAGAAGTGGTTAAGCGTTTAAAAGCAATTCTTTAAGCATAAGTAAATTGTACAGCCTTTAGTAATATTAAAGGCTGTACACTACATTAACTATAAATAACCAGCAGTACTGCGAAAAATATAAAAGCCAAACTAGAACAATAATATAGGCCCTTAGCAGAACGTTTAATCTGCTCTAGAACCCGATTTTGAAGCAATAAGCGAACCAATAATAAGTTCCAAGCAAGCACGACTCCAGTCATCCACGTACTCATCAGCAATTTTTGAAGCAGATTAAAGTCATGCTGAATGAGCAACATTAAGCTGCTATAAAACATAATATTTTTCGGATTAAGAAGACTAGATTGTATTCCTAACATTAAACTTTTAATTTTATTCTGGTATTTTTGTTCTTGATCCATCAAACCATTTTTTTCAATAGCAAAAGTTAAGGTGCCAGACCGAGCAGCACTAAAACAAAGGTAGCTCAAATAAACCAAATACCCCGCCCCAAGCCATTTAAGTACTAAAAGAATGTTCGTACTCAAATTTCCAAGCAACATAAATCCAAACATACACGCCATCAAAATCAAGGCATTACCAAAAGTAATTCCCACAATGACACCATATGTATAGCGCGAACCTTTTTGTAAAAGACTGGTGAGAATCAGAAAGAAGTCAGGTCCAGGAGATAACAAAGCTAAAAAGTGAGTAAAGGCGATAACTAAAAAAACTTCCATAACGGTTTCATCTGTAAAACAGTATGGAATAGCTTAAAAATAGAGAAAAATAATTTCTTGTAAATTATTGCGCGGCAACGAGTTGGAACTGACGAGGAGTGATTCCTGTATGGGCTTTGAATGCTTTATGAAAATGGCTCTGATCACTGAAGCCTAAATTTATAGCTAGCTCTGCGAGTGGAATGCCTTGTTTTAATTGTGCTCTGGCCTGATTAATCTTTAAATTAATTTGAAATGCATGCGGTGTTAAGCCCACATTGGCTTTAAATAGGCGAATGATTGCATATCGACTAAGGCCCACCTGTTGGGCAAGTTCTTCTAAAGAAATAAATCGTTCGGATGATTTAATAATATGAACTAAGTCCAAAAAGCTTTCATACAAATATTGAGTTTTCTGTATTTCTTCTAATATAAAATGAGGTAATAACAACTGTGTAAGGCAATAGATCAGCGACTGTTCTTTTTCAAGAATTAATTTTTGAGAATCAAATAAAGTTTCATTCATATCAGAAAAAGCCTGATATAAATTTTCATCTTTAATAATGAGAGGTCTATGTTGGGGCAAATTTAAATCAAAGCCCTCTTTTTGAAACTCGGCATACCATTGATTAAGCCAAGATATATCCAGATGCAGCATCTGGTAACTCCAAGCCTGATCAGGCAGTGGGTTACAAGAATGTTCAATGTGGGCAGGCACAATGACTAATGTGCCGGCAGAAATCTTTTGTGCTGTACCAAATGAGCTTTGAAAAACGCTATTCCCTTCATCTATAGCTCCAATAGAAAATGTTGGATGACTATGAGACTTATAACATGTTCGGCTAAAACAAGATCTTCTGGTTTCAACATAAGGCATTCGCCCATCTTGCCAAAACCCAAAATCTTGGGGAATAGCGTTCATCGAATTCATTAACTTGCTAATGCTTTTTCAATGTCAGCTTCTAAAGCTTCTGGTTTAGTCGTAGGAGCATAGCGATTTAACACAGCGCCATCTCTTCCCACCAAAAATTTGGTAAAGTTCCATTTAATCGTGCTACTGCCTAAAATACCTTTAGCTTCACGTGTTAAATATCTAAAAATTACATGAGCTTCCGGTCCCTTTACATCAACTTTTGCAAACATCGGGAATTTCACCCCATAGTTGCGCTGACAGAACGTACCTATTTCTTTATTGTTACCTGGATCTTGCCCCCCAAACTGGTTGCAGGGAAAACCTAAAACTTCCAAACCTTGATCTTTATATTTCTCATAAAGTTTTTCAAGGCCAGCAAATTGTGGTGTAAAACCACATTTACTCGCAGTATTTACAATTAGTAAAACTTTACCTTTGTAATCAGCTAATTGCTTAACTTCACCCTCTAACAGTTCAGCTTCAAACTGATAAATATTACTCATGGATAGGTTTCCTCATCTATTTTTTTCTTGTGATTTCAGTTGTAATGATGCCGAGTTTACACAATAGCGCAAACCAGTCGGCTGTGGTCCATCTTCAAAAACATGCCCTAAATGAGCTTCGCAATCATGACAAACAATTTCTGTTCTGACCATACCATGCGATAAATCGTCATGTTCTTCAATTGCAGTTGGCTCAATCGGTTTAAAGAAGCTAGGCCAACCACAACCACTGTCATATTTAGTATCTGATGAGAACAATTCTGCGCCGCAGCAACGGCAGACATAGGTACCATGTTGCTTAGTATTCCAGTATTGCCCCGTAAATGCAGGTTCAGTGCCCTTTTGTCGTGTAATCCGATACTCTTCTGGTGATAACTCTCTTTGCCATTCCCGGTCTGTTTTATTGACTTTTCCCATGACATGCACCTTTATTCTGATGTAAACATTTCTGATGATTGAGTTTTTATATTTACGCCATTCATCACAAAAACACTAGTCTCTGAACGTAAAATTTGTTGGAATTTAATCATCTAAGCAATAGAAAGCAAAAAGTAAGCAAAATTCAAAATCAAAAGTAAGCAAATTTATGTTTTATTTTCTTCCAAGGAAGCAAAGATGGTGCTATTCTTGTTTGGCACGGTTGTATAGGACAAAACATGTCTCAGAAAAAAAGTGTGCTTTTCCAGCAACTATTACCAGTTATCAAACAGTATCAGCAATCGGGCTTTACCCATGAAAAAATTGTTGAATTACTAAAAGATCAACACGATCTGAATTTGGTAACAGTTAAAACATTTAAAAGTTATTTATACCGATATGCAAAAGTGAATCCAGCTATGTCTAAAAATACTGCTACCCTCCAATCCATGCCAACTTCTCGAGAAATAAAGAAATCATCGAAGCTTGAGCATGTTTGTTATGACATTCGCGGACCAGTATTACGAGCCGCCAATGAAATGGAAGAGCAAGGACATAAAATCATCAAGCTAAATATCGGCAACCCTGCTCCATTTGGTTTTGAAGCCCCACAAGAAATTATTAATGACGTTGCTTTAAACCTGCCAAATGCAATTGGTTATGTTGATTCAAAAGGTATCTTCCCTGCTCGTAAGGCGATTTGTCAGTATTACCAGCAAAAAGGCATTCTAAATATGCACGTGAATGACGTGTATATCGGTAATGGCGTATCTGAACTCATTGTCATGGCGATGCAAGGCCTATTAGATGATGGCGATGAAATGCTAATTCCAATGCCGGATTACCCTCTCTGGACAGCAGCGGTTAATCTTTCAGGTGGTACTGCAATCCACTATAAATGTGATGAAGAAAATAGCTGGTATCCAGATATTGCTGATATTGAAAGTAAAATTACGCCGAACACACGCGGCATTGTCATTATTAATCCGAACAACCCAACTGGTTCAGTATATCCACGTCATGTGCTTGAACAAATTGTCGCAGTTGCAAAGAAACATGACTTAATTTTATTTGCTGATGAAATTTATGACAAAATTATTTATGACGGCATTGAACATGTTTCGGTGGCGTCATTAGCTGGTGACCAGCTATGCGTATCTTTTAATGGCTTGTCAAAAGCTTATCGTATTGCAGGTTTCCGTTCAGGATGGATGGCAATTACTGGTGATAAAAGCCGTGCTGCTGACTATATCGAAGGTTTAGATATGTTGGCATCTATGCGCCTATGTGCAAATGTTCAAGCTCAATATGCGATTCAAACCGCTCTAGGCGGTTATCAATCAATTAATGACCTGATTCGTCCGGGTGGCCGTTTATACGAACAGCGTAATATTGCTTGGGAAATGCTAAATGAGATTCCCGGGGTAAGCTGCGTGAAACCAGAGGGAGCAATGTACTGTTTCCCTCGCCTCGATCCAAACATCTATCCAATTGAAGATGACGAAAAGTTAATGCTTGATTTGTTACGTGCAGAAAAAGTGTTATTGGTGCAAGGTACGGGCTTTAATTGGCCAACTCCAGATCATTTCCGCGTGGTTTTCTTACCTGCTGAAAATGAATTACGAGAAGCTATTACTCGTTTAGGTCGTTTCTTAGCCAACCGCCGTTAAAAAAATGCATATCAAAAAAGGCATACTTAAATTGGATGCCTTTTTTGATAATTCTATTTTATTATTTAAAAAAAATAATTATCGCAAATACTTTCACCTTTCTACCCATTCAATAACAACACTTTGAAGTTAAATGTTTTTCATTGGAAATTTAATTTTTTTAATCTTTAAATTCACAGCAATAATTCATTTATATATTTTTTACCATACGTTTAAATTTGTGTGTAATTCCGCATTTTTCTCAAACTTCATTATGCAAAAAATGCATGGATCAATATATTTTTGCATTTCACACTGCTTCAAAATCGAGCAACAATCCCCTTCCATAACAACATCACCATATTCGATTCGGTTAAACAGATACAGATATCTAGGAAGATAAAATCGGTAGAACGACCGGACTGAACTAACAAGGAAAGCTTTCAATCATTCAAATCCCATCAAAGAATGATTGAATCAAATGGATAGAGGTTCATATGAAGCAAAAGAAATTGCTCAAGTATATTGTTATTGCTATTTTACTCGGCATACTAACAGGTTGGATTTGTCACCACTTCTTTAATGAAGGTGAACAATTGAAGCAAATCGCTTCTTATTTCAGCATTATTTCAGACATCTTTTTACGCTTAATCAAAATGATTATTGCTCCACTGGTATTTGCCACAATTGTTGCAGGCATTGTATCAATGGGGAAATCTACATCAATTGGAAGTATTACACTTAAGTCAATGACTTGGTTTATTACTGCTTCGTTTGTATCGCTTGCAATCGGTATGGGATTAGCTAACTTCTTCCAACCTGGTGCAGCTTTAGATTTAGCATTACCAACAGCTCAACAACTTAGTGGCGCTTCTCTCCCAGCGACCACTGGCTTTACACTACAATCATTTATAAGTCATGTATTTCCACGCAGCATTGCAGAAGCAATGGCCAACAATGACATCCTCCAAGTACTTGTTTTCTCAATCTTCTTTGGCTCAGCTCTTGCTTTTGTAAATCAAGGTAAAGAAAAAGACTCTGTCATTATCCGTTTGACTGAAGAACTTAGCAAGATCATGTTCCGTATTACCGATTACGTCATGATGTTTGCACCTTTTGCAGTATTTGCTGCAATCGCTTCAGCAATTACGGTACAAGGTTTAGGCTTGATTGTTGACTACGGTATTTTAATCGCTGAGTTCTATTTCGGTCTTCTGTTGCTTTGGATTATTTTGTTCTCTGTTGGTGCAATCGTACTTAAAAAAGATATTTTCCGCTTAGGCAAATTAATTCGCGAACCTGTAACGCTTGCTTTTGCTACAGCTTCAAGTGAATCTGCCTACCCTAAAGTAATGGATGCACTAAATAAATTTGGTGTGCCTAAAAAAGTGACTAGCTTTGTATTACCTTTGGGTTATTCATTCAACCTAGATGGTTCAATGATGTACACCACGTTTGCAGTACTGTTTATCGCTCAAGCTTACAATATCGATCTTAGCTTCACTCAACAAATCTTAATTCTGTTAACGCTTATGGTGACAAGTAAAGGTATTGCGGGTGTATCACGAGCTTCTATCGTCGTTATTTCAGCAACACTTACCATGTTCCATTTACCTGAAGCAGGCATTCTCTTATTGCTTGGTATCGATCAGTTCCTTGATATGGGTCGTACTGCAACAAACGTAGTAGGTAACAGTATTGCTACTGCCGTAGTTGCTAAACTTGAAGGTGATAAAGTAGCTGACACTGAAGAGCCACCAGAGCCTGTATTAATTAAATCAACTCAAGAACAAACGACCGCTTAAGTTTCTCTTTTCTCCCACTCTCCCAACTTAAGAGCAATTTTATATGACCTTATAAAATTGCTCTTCTTTTTATTCTAAAATTAAACAATAAAAATTTATCTGTATTTTCATATTAAATAATGAACCAAATAATAGCTTTTAACTCCTATTAAAATTTTTTAAAGTAAACCTTAAAAAGAGAACAAAAATCACCCAAACAGAATTTATATTCTTAAAAATAAGCATCAAGTGATTAAATTTTAATTCATTTTATTACAACTTAATTATATTAAACT
>Ga0065703_1000154_pt1 | contig 28618 bp, 33 predicted proteins | sample SwiRhicommunBV21_FD_59090 | JGI IMG/M metagenome (GOLD analysis project Ga0065703, IMG submission 59090) | Switchgrass rhizosphere microbial communities from Buena Vista Grasslands Wildlife Area, Michigan, USA - BV2.1 v1 | ecosystem: Host-associated > Plants > Roots > Rhizosphere > Soil ...
ACTACCACCTCAAGGTAGCGTGTCTACCAATTCCACCACCACCGCAGCTTGTGGGACGCATTCTAGTGCTTCCCACCACAAAAGGAAAGCCCTATTTCGAATTATTGACTCGTTTTTGGTGCAGTTGGCGAAGTTTCAGGCAATGTGCTTGGTGTTGGCGCAGTAGTTTGTACAGTTTTTAGACTATAAGCCTCTGTAGTTTGCTTTTTCGCAAAAACAGCTAGGGTTAAACTAGTCACAAAAAACAAGGCTGTTAACACAGCAGTAAGGCGAGTAAGGAAGTTAGCTGAACCCGATGCACCAAATACAGTGGCTGCTCCGCCGCCGCCAAAAGAGGCACCCGCATCCGCACCTTTACCGTGTTGCACTAGAATCAAGCCAATCATCAGTACCGCTAAAATAATATGTACGATCAGTACAAAAGAGTGCATACCCTATCCTCGTTATTTACTTTGTGCAAAGGCTTGTACGATTTGGTAAAAAGATGCTGCATTTAACGATGCACCTCCAACCAACGCGCCATTAATATCTGGACATGCTGCCAACTCGACTGCATTTTCAGCTTTTACACTACCGCCATATAAAATCGCAATGTCTGGACCCGCAGAGGTAATCTGACTTAAACCTTCACGGATTTTAGCATGCATAGCCTGCGCATCTTGTGGTGAAGCAGTTTTACCTGTACCAATTGCCCAGATTGGCTCATAAGCAATTACAATTTGCTTTTGCCATTGCTCTGCGGTCACTATAGGAGCTATATCACAGATTTGTTGCAATACAACCTGCTCTGCCAAATCTTGTTCACGCTGTTCGAGACTTTCCCCCACACAATAAATGACAGTTAAGCCTGCATTTAAAGAATTTTGGAGCTTTGCCTTCAAAATTTCAACGTTATCACCTAATAAATCACGGCGTTCAGAGTGACCCACCAATACAAAATTAATTTCGCTATCTTTTAATAATTCTGCACTGACTTCACCCGTATAGGCGCCTGTACCTGCTACACGCGATACATCTTGTGCAACTGTATATACTGTTCTTGCAGCATCTTGCAATTGTGTTTGTACCATTGCAAGTGCAATAGAAACTGGAGCAACCCCGACATGGCAGCTTTCATCTGCAATTTGGTTTTGTTGCAATAGTTGTTTAAATTCTTCTATAAGTTGTTTGGCATTGGCACGCATTGGGTTCATTTTCCAGTTGCCAACTACCCAAGGCGTAATCGTCGAACCCGACATACGGCTCACCTTTCATCAAAAATGCAGCACATTCTACACGCATTTCTACAAATTTCAGATACTTTTCTTTAACGGGGTTGCTCATATCTTTTCTACTATTTGAAATCAGTAATAAAACTTTATTGAGCCCAAAGCCTTAGCTTTTAAAAATTAATGAATAAAAACTTCGACTGGTTCAAGCTTTGATAAGCGGATCAAGACGAGAGCATCATTTTCTCAGGTAGTAATTTTAGATAACAAAAGTATAATTTTTTATATACCAATTATAAACATATGAGCACAGGTAGGCAGATGTCAGTCATACATACATCTCCAAAATTTTCGGGGTTTTTTCGACGATTAGTCGAAGAAAAACATGTGTCAGCAGCGACCATGCAAACAGCATTAGATGCAGCAAAAAGAGCTAAACAGGATACTGTTGCGTACCTGATTGAAGAGGTTAATCTCTCCCCTTCTTTATTAGCTGAAACAATTTCTATTGAATTTGCTGAACCATATTTTGATCTGGACGTTTACGATACCAGCCAGATTCCTAAAGATTTGGTCGACCAGAAACTGATTTTAAAACATCGGGTCTTGCCTCTCGTACAAAGAGGACAGATTTTATATGTGGCAACCAGTAATCCCAGCAATGTTGATGCTATTGATGCTATTCGCTTCAACAGCAAGCTTATGGTTGAGCCGGTTATTGTCGAGCACCATAAACTTGAGAAAATTCTGGCGCAGCAATTTACTGAAGAAAGTAGTTTCGAATTTAGTGATGAAGAGTTTGATCTGGATGTAGATCTTGATACCTCAACCGCTCCAGAAGAGGATGATGACACTCCTCAGGGCGATGAAGCACCTATTGTTAAATATGTTAACAAGTTATTAATAGATGCGATTCGTATGGGGGCTTCAGACTTGCATTTCGAACCCTATNAGAAATCGTATCGGGTCCGTTATCGGGTCGATGGCGTTTTGCGTCAGATTGCAAATCCGCCTTTGCAACTGGCTAACCGTTTGGCTTCACGCTTAAAAGTGATGTCTCAAATGGATATTTCCGAAAAGCGTGTTCCTCAAGATGGTCGTATCAAACTCAAGCTATCGAAATCTAAAGCAATTGATTTTCGTGTGAACTCTCTTCCGACCTTATTTGGTGAAAAGCTAGTTCTACGTATTCTCGATCCGTCTAGTGCCATGCTGGGAATTGATGCTCTAGGATATGAAGAAGAGCAAAAAGCACTCTTTATGGAAGCATTAGATAAGCCACAAGGTATGCTTTTAATTACTGGTCCTACAGGTTCTGGTAAAACAGTATCCTTATATACGGGCCTCAACATTTTAAATACTGAAAGCTCCAATATTTCTACTGCCGAAGATCCAGTCGAAATTAACCTCGAAGGCATTAATCAGGTTAACGTGAACCCTAAAGTAGGTCTTACTTTTTCGGCTGCACTTAAATCATTTTTACGTCAGGACCCTGACATTATTATGGTCGGTGAGATTCGTGATTTAGAAACAGCTGAAATCGCGATTAAAGCTGCTCAGACGGGTCACATGGTAATGTCCACACTACATACTAACAGTGCCCCTGAAACACTTACTCGTCTACGCAATATGGGAGTTCCATCTTTTAATATTGCGACATCGGTCAATTTGGTTATTGCTCAACGTTTGGCACGTCGATTATGCCCTCAATGTAAGGTGCCTAGTGACATTCCTAAACAAAGCCTATTAGAAATGGGTTTTACAGAACAAGATCTAACACATCCCGATTTTCAAGTTTTTCAACCGGTCGGTTGTCCTGAATGTCGTGAGGGTTACAAAGGTCGAGTAGGTATTTATGAGGTAATGAAAGTCACACCTGAGATTTCCAAGATTATTATGGAAGATGGCAATGCTTTAGAAATCGCTGCTGCTTCTGAAAAATTGGGGTTTAGTAATCTGCGTCGCTCAGGTTTAAAGAAAGTCATGCAAGGTGTTACTTCTTTACAAGAAGTCAACCGCGTGACCAGTGAATAAAAGACAATTTAAAATAAGGATAATGTCATGACTGTCAAAAAGGCACAATTGATGCCGACTTTTGCTTATGAAGGGGTTGACCGTAAAGGCGTAAAAATTAAGGGGGAACTTCCAGCTAAAAATATGGCTTTAGCTAAAGTCACCCTACGCAAACAAGGGGTAACTGTCCGTAATATTCGGGAAAAGCGTAAAAATATTCTTGAAGGTTTATTTAAGAAAAAAGTATCAACGCTCGATATCACGATTTTCACGCGACAACTTGCAACCATGATGAAAGCTGGTGTTCCACTGGTACAAGGCTTTGAAATTGTGGCGGAAGGTTTAGAAAACCCAGCGATGCGCGAGGTGGTGCTCGGTATTAAAGGTGAAGTTGAAGGTGGCGGTACGTTTGCCTCAGCTTTAAGAAAGTATCCTCAGCACTTCGACAAACTGTTTTGTTCTCTTGTAGAGTCTGGCGAACAGTCTGGTGCGCTTGAAACCATGCTGGATCGTGTGGCAATTTACAAAGAAAAAAGTGAATTGCTCAAGCAGAAAATTAAGAAGGCCATGAAATACCCAATAACGGTTATTGTGGTCGCTGTAGTCGTTACCATTATTTTGATGGTTAAAGTAGTTCCTGTCTTCCAAGACCTGTTTTCTTCCTTTGGCGCAGATTTGCCTGCGTTTACACAAATGGTCGTAAATATGTCGAAATGGATGCAGGAATACTGGTTCATTATGATTATTGTAATTGGTGCTAATTATTGCTGCTTTTATGGAAGCTAAAAAGCGTAGTAAAAAATTCCGTGATGGTTTAGACAAACTCACGCTTAAGTTGCCTATCTTTGGTGATCTTGTTTACAAGGCGATTATTGCCCGTTACAGCCGTACTTTAGCAACCACTTTTGCAGCAGGTGTTCCTCTCATTGATGCGCTTGAATCAACAGCAGGTGCAACCAATAATGTTATTTATGAACAAGCTGTAATGAAAATTCGTGAAGATGTTGCAACAGGTCAACAACTCCAATTTGCGATGCGCGTTTCAAATCGTTTTCCATCTATGGCTATACAAATGGTCGCAATTGGTGAAGAATCTGGTGCACTAGACAGCATGCTCGACAAAGTTGCCACCTACTATGAAAATGAAGTTGATAATGCCGTTGATGGCTTAACTTCAATGATGGAACCTTTAATTATGGCAATTTTAGGGGTACTCGTAGGCGGTCTAGTTATTGCTATGTATCTTCCAATTTTCCAAATGGGCTCAGTCGTGTAATGCAAGAAATTATTGCTTATTTTATTCAAAACTTAACTGCACTTTATATTGCAGTTGCACTATTGAGCCTGTGTATTGGTAGCTTTTTGAATGTGGTGATTTATCGCACCCCCAAAATGATGGAACAAGATTGGCAGCAAGAATGTCAAATGTTACTCAATCCTGAACAACCAATCATTGATCATGAAAAACTGACATTAAGTAAGCCTGCTTCATCATGCCCCCAATGCCATCAGCCCATTCGCTGGTATCAAAATATTCCTGTCATAAGTTGGCTGGTTTTAAAAGGTAAATGTGGGCATTGTGAGCACGCAATTAGCATGCGCTACCCAGCGATCGAACTATTAACAATGGCATGTTCACTGGTTGTGGTCATGGTATTTGGCCCAACCATACAAATGCTTTTTGGACTAGTCCTGACTTGGGTTTTAATTGCTTTAACATTTATTGATTTTGATACTCAGCTGCTACCCGACCGTTTTACTTTACCTTTGGCCGCACTGGGTTTAGGCATTAATACCTTTAGCATCTACACCACACCCACCTCAGCCATTTGGGGTTACTTAATTGGTTTTTTATGCCTGTGGATTGTGTATTTCCTATTTAAAGTAATTACTGGCAAAGAAGGCATGGGCTACGGCGACTTTAAGTTGCTTGCGGCATTAGGTGCATGGATGGGGCCATTGATGCTGCCATTAATTGTGCTATTGTCATCTTTACTAGGTGCAATTATTGGCATCATTTTACTAAAATTACGCAATGACAATCAGCCCTTTGCCTTTGGGCCGTATATTGCCATTGCTGGCTGGGTTGCCTTTTTATGGGGTGACCAGATTATGAAAATCTATTTGGGAGGTTAAAATGGCTTTTATTCTGGGAGTCACAGGTGGAATTGGCAGTGGAAAATCTGCTGCAACACAATGGTTTGAATCCCAAGGAATACAAGTCGTCGACGCCGACATCGTTGCTCGCGAAGTGGTTGAAAAAGGCCAACCTGCCCTTCAAAAAATTCAACAAACTTTTGGAGATTGGGTACTTCAACCTGATGGAAGCCTAGATCGTCGTGCCCTACGCGAGCACATTTTTCAGAATCCACAAGCACGCCATACACTTGAGCAAATCACTCATCCTGCAATCCGCCAATCTATTATTCAGCAGTTGCAAAACCCAAAAAGTCCTTATGTGATTTTAGTTTCACCACTACTTTTTGAAACCAACCAGCATGAATTGGTTAATCACACATTATTAGTTGATGCGAGTGAACAAACTCAAATTCAGCGTGCAAGCCAACGCGATGGACAAAATCAAGAACAAATCCAGAAAATTATTGCGGCGCAAATGCCACGTGAGCGAAAACGCGAACTTGCCAATGACATTGTGTTTAATGACGGATTACTCGAACATTTACATCAACAATTAGAGCCTTTACATCAAAGTTATTTGAAACGTACAGATTAATCTGGCTCATTTTGCTGTTTAATTTTTTGTGCCAAGCTATCTGGTCGAAACCATCGCCAAGGTTGTAAGGCACCCACTCCCATTCCAACTAAACCGACAACAATAGATGGGCTTAACGCCTCCCGTAACAGAGGTACGGCCAATATGGCTGCAATAAAAGGCGCTAAAGTGACAATGCTTCCTGTTTTAAAAGCACCTAAACGCTGAATCGCTGCCACATAAGTCAAAGTTGCAATAATAACGACAAACACACCATGGAAGATGCCTTGTATGGCTAAATGAACAGGACTGACTTCCATGAAATGCTTAGGCAAAAATAAAACATAGATGGGCAAATAAATAATTGCAGACCAAATCGCAACACTTGCCATTGAGTGCCATGCAGACAGTTTCCACTGTTTAAGTAACACAGTGAAAATACCCCACCAAATCGCACTAATAAAAAGTAGCAGATCACCTATTCCAAAAGCAGAAGTATTACCTTGCAGCATCAAAACACTCATGAGACCTAAAGCAGCGATCATGATTGCCAGACTAGCCCATGTATGTTTATCAAATGGTTGTCTAAATAAAATATATGCTGCGAACGCAGTACAAATTGGGATACAGCCATTTAAGAAAATTGCAGCGTGAGCGGCGGGAGCATAGAGAAAAGCGGTATAGACGGTAAGACAATAAATGACCCCACCAATCAAGGCCAGAATAACCGCATGCTTACTCCATAAAAAAGCGAGATCTTTTTTATAGATCAGAATAGGCATTAAAATTAAGAAGGCTATAGCGAAGCGCAGTGCGGCAATATCCCAAGCACTGATGTGCCACTGTGCATTTAAACGGGCAAAAAGCGTAAACCCGCCCCAAATGCACATGGTCACCAATACAAAGAAATAACCTTGCTTACGGGGAGACATATCAAGATGACTTAAAAACTAGAAAGGCAGCTAAATTATACCTCAGAACGCTGGCGGCAAGCCTCATAAAGAGCCATACCAGTCGCTACACTGACATTTAGACTTTGTAGATTTCCTGCCATCGGAATATAAACTTTATGATCACATTGTGCCTGTGTAATAGGACGCAAACCGGTATCTTCAGCTCCCATCACAATCACAACTGGGCCAGAAAAATCGCATTTTTGAAGTGGCAACGCACTTTCATCAAGCATGGTGCCAATCACACGCACATGAGTTGTTTCTTTAAGATGAGCCAATGTACGAGCTAAATTTGTGACTTGAATGAATTTAACTTTCTCGGCCCCACCCGCTGCAACTTTACGAGCAGTTGGCGTTAAACTTGCCGCACGATCACGAGGAACGATGACTGCTTGCACACCCATCGCAGCGGCAGTACGAATACAAGCCCCTAAGTTATGTGGGTCTGTTACCTGATCTAATGCCAACAACAAGGCATCTGGAGTTTCACTTAAGATTTGATCAAGATCTTGCTCATTTAAGACAGGATGCGGACGCACTGCTGCAACTACGCCTTGATGAAATGGTAGACCTGCAAGTTTTTCAAGACTATCGCGGCTTGCTTTTTGTACACTGATTCCAAAAGGCTCTGCCAATTGCAAAATCTTTTGCAAACGCTGATCATCCCGTCCTTTTAAAGTAAACAGGGTTAGCACACGCTCCGGCTCAAGTTCTAGCAATGACTCCACTGAATGAACGCCATAATAATATTCCTGTTTTGCCATGCATGACCTCTAACAACGTTTGAGCAAAAAAATAAAAATCCTGCAAAGCCAACTTCACAGGATTTCTTTGGGCATAGTGTACCCGATTTGAACAGGAATTTCTTAGCCTTCTAAATGGCACACGTAATCGAGGACTTCATCAGTTTCGATTTTGAAAACGCTATTTCCAGGCACGTAAAATGATTGGCCTGCACGGAACAATTCACTTTCATTACTGTCCGCAATTGTTACGCGACATTCACCTGAAATAATTTCCATACGCTCAGGGACATGCGTTTCAAAAGTTAAGGCTTGCTCAGTCGGCAAAATAACACCTAGTGTTTTTTTCGTTCCATCTTCAAATTGCACGGTATGGCTGATACATGCTCCACCAAAATAAACGTTTGATTTTTTGATGACCGTTACATGATCAAATTGGTTTGTACTCATGCACATTCTCCAGATAATGCCATATTTATATAAATTATGATGAATGTAGTTTAATTGTGCCTAAATAACTAATCAATCAGTTTTCATACGGATAGACTTGTAATTTCCACTGCTCGGCCTGAATTTTTTTGGCAAAAGCATAAGGTAAATTAATCTCAATATTTCGACTATTCGACACAATTGCATCGTATCTGCAAACTTCGACCTGATTTTCATCTAGGAGTACCCAACACACTCTTTGCGCTGTTGGATGGGCAACTGCTGTAGCAACTACTAGGTGAACCGTCATTCATTCCTACATGAAAATTTTCACTGTCATTTTGCATTAACACCAGATCATAAGCTGGAAAATCGATAGCATCTGAATCGAATTGCTGGCTATCGTGTATAAGCACACTCTGTTTTAAAGTCGGCCAAATACAATAACGCAAATAATGCTGATCCATCACCCGATTATCCAGATAACGTCCGGTGGCAACATAATCTCTGATATGTGCTTCAATATTATGAAAAATCCCCGTACATCCGCCCCACATTCCAGCCAGAATTAGTTCGGTATGAGAATAGTTGTCTCGCATTAAATGAAACCACTTCTCACTCTTGAGCCACGCATCTACAGCCGCCTTTTCACGGTACGACACAATCGAGTCGGCATCACGTATAAGAAAACGCTTAATTGTTGGATCATCCATCACAAAAAAACGCCAGAACAGCCCTGATAGTTGTCTTTGGGAGTCCGTCACTTGTACCACTTGCGCACCTTTTTCTTTTAAGCGCTGTTGCACAAGCACTGGAACGGTATCATCGACATAAAATCGGCACGTCCACTCTGGATAAACTTGTTTGGCTAACTCAGTATTTAAAATAGAAGTTTCACAATAACGCGGGTTTGCTCCAAACAATGAAAAGGCAATAATATTTTCTTGAGGATTTGAACTAAACTCAGGAGGTGCATGATTTGGAATAGGCAAAACAGGTTCATTCTTAGCCAATTCTTTTTTAGTTGTAATTGCCAAGCGTCCAAATTTTATTGTTTCTTCTTTTTTATTTAAATGATGACAAACTTCTGTTAATCCATCATATAAGTTTGTATTTACGTTAGATCCACTTGCCTGAATCGCTTGCAAATAGTGTTGATAGGCATCGTTATAACGGCGTAAGCGTAGCTCGGTATAGGCCAAATCGGATAATGCTCCCGGATGCTTGGGAACTAAATTAACAGCCTGTTTAACATGTTGATAAGCTTTGGCATAATCGCCTTGTGCAGCTGCTTGTTTAAATGCATTAAAATGTTGATTTAAAATTTTATTCATTTCCGCAGGATTGCTTTTTTTATGACGGTTAATCATCCCTATCGGTGGTTTCGGTAAGCTTAATGTTTTTTTCATTGTAAATATCCGCAATCTTGCTGTTCTATAATTTCAGTTAGAATAATAGATCACTTGTAGCAAATTCAAAACTTCTCTATCTTTAACCCATAATTTGGCGCGTTGGATGCGTTTATGCTCACACATTTAACTTTAATTAATTTTGCATTAGCTGATCATTTAGCTATTGATATAGAACAAGGATTTAATGTTCTAACAGGCGAAACAGGTGCCGGAAAATCATTATTACTGGATGCACTTTCTGCCTGTCTAGGGGAACGTACCGATACGAATTATGTCCGTTATGGTTCAGACAAAGCGGATATTACCGCTGTTTTTACCTATCAAAATAATAGCCCTGAAGAAAAATGGCTACAAGAACACGAGTTAGATGATGATTCTGGGGAAATTCATTTACGTCGCGTTATTTTTGCAACTGGACGTAGTAAAGCATGGGTCAATGGCCGCCCTAGCAGCTTATCTGAACTCAAAGAATTGGGCCGTTTGCTCGTTCAACTCTATAGTCAACACAGCCAGCAGCAGCTTCTTGAGCCACCATATCCAAAGCATTGGCTAGATCGTTATAACAATTTTTATGTTGAAGCGAATGATGTACGTGAAGCCTATAGTATGTGGCAACGCACGATTCGTTTACACCAAGCTGCCTTAGATGCACAAGCAACACGTTTGCAGCGTATTGGTACTTTAGAGCATCAAATTGAAGAACTTGAAGAGGTTGTCCAAACCGATTACAAAGAAATTGAGCAAGAATTTGATCGTCTTAGTCATCATGAACATATCATGCAAGACTGTAGCTATAGCTTAAATGTTTTAGATGAAGCTGAGCAGAATATTACTCAAGAAATGTCTTCGATTATTCGCCGTCTAGAATCTCATGCCGGGCGTAGTGATCAACTTTCTGAGATTTATAATTCTTTACTGAATGCTCAAAGTGAAATAGATGATGCAACGGCAAACTTGCGCCAATTTATTGATCGTCAGAGTTTTGATCCAGAGCGAATGGAAGAACTCAACTCTAAACTTGAGGTTTTTCATCGTCTGGCACGCAAATACCGGACTCAACCGGAAACACTTAAAGAAGAATATGAAGCTTGGCAACGTGAGCTTGAGCAAATACATCAACTTGAAGACCCAGAAACACTGGCAGAGCAAGTTGAAAAGTCGCATGAGGAGTTTTTAGAAAAAGCTCAGCATTTAGACAATATTCGTCGTGAAGCTGCCGCTCCGCTTGTTAAACAATTAACTGAACAAGTGAAACCTTTAGCGTTACCAGAAGCACACTTCGAGTTTAAGTTCGAACCATTAGAACAACCAGGTGCAGAGGGTTTAAGCTTTATTCAACTTTTATTTACTGCCAATAAAGGTATTCCTCCACAACCACTGGCACGAGTGGCATCTGGTGGTGAGCTTTCTCGTATTGCACTCGTGATGCAAGTCATGAATGCTGAGAAAACCGAATCCGAAGTTTTGGTGTTTGATGAAATTGATGTCGGGATTAGTGGCGGTACCGCAGAAGTTGTGGGACGTTTACTTGCCGACTTAGCGCAACATGTCCAACTCTTATGTATTACTCACCAAGCACAAGTTGCTGCGCAATCTGATCAGCATTTATTAGTGAAAAAACAACAAACTGACCCAGCCAGCAGTACAATTATAGAACTTGATGAAAATCAAATCATTTTTGAATTAGCTCGCATGTCAGGTGGTGTTGAAATTAATGAAACAACCTTGCAGCACGCAAAACAATTACGCCAACTTAAATTTCAGGCTTCTTCAAATTAATAAAGAAAATGAGAGAAAAAGATTGGCGAAATCCGATTAACTCTTGTATGTTGATAAAAAGAACCTATATAGATAAAAGGGTCGAGAGGCCCTCTAGTGACATTTTTTGAGGGAGAACCGCTTAGGTGACCAAACAATACCTGACTCACTGTTGTCTGATTGCCCCGCCAGAAATGGCAGATGACTTTTTCGCAAACACTGTAATTTATCTTGCTCGTCATGATGAAGAAGGTGCTCAAGGCATTATTATTAATCGTCCTTCTGGTATTCAAATTAAAGAATTACTCAATGATCTCGACATTGAAGCTGACAATGTAAATCCACATGCGGTTTTACAAGGTGGCCCTTTACGTCCTGAAGCTGGATTTGTTCTCCATACGGGGCAACCAACATGGCATTCATCTATTGCTGTAGGTGAAAATGTTTGTATTACGACCAGTAAAGATATTCTCGATGCGATTGCTCATAACGAAGGTGTCGGCCGATACCAGATTGCATTGGGCTATGCGAGCTGGAGCAAAAATCAGTTAGAAGACGAAATTACGCGTGGTGACTGGCTCATTTGTGATGCTGATATGGATCTGATTTTTAACCTGCCTTATGACGATCGTTGGGATGCAGCTTATAAAAAAATTGGTGTAGATCGTGCGTGGCTAGCATCTGAAATCGGACACGCTTAATGACCGAAACACAATCAAAATCGATTATGGCTTTTGACTTTGGCACTCAAAAAATGGGAATGGCGATTGGTCAGTCTTCAATTGAAAGTGCCAACCCTCTCCCTCTATTTGTTATGAAAGATGGCATCCCAAATTGGGATCAACTCTTAAAAATCGTGAAAGAATGGCAACCCGATTTATTTTTGGTTGGCCTTCCCCTAAATATGGACGATAGCGAGTCAGAACTCTCTACACGTGCCCGCAAATTTGCGAGACGTTTACGTCATCAAACCAACATAGAAACGTTGATGGTAGATGAGCGTTTAACGACACGTGAAGCGAGAGAAGAGTTAGGTTTTTACCAAGAACAAGGTCGAGCAAAAAAGCTATCAGCAGATAGTTTTGCAGCTGCACTACTCATTCAGAGTTGGTATCGAAATCCAGTCGGTTTAACACCCTAAGATTTTAAAAAGAAGGAAGGCTAAAGCCTTCCTTCTTTTTTTTTTACTTCTCAACAATATGTACGGTAGCAGTTCGTCCCGAGACAAAAGCAAGCTGATTCTTCGGTGTTTCATCTAACACGATCTTCACGGGTACACGCTGTGCTAAACGAACCCAGCTAAAGGTTGGGTTTACATTGGCAAGAAGCTTAGAGCTACTTGAACGCTCACGATCTTCAATTCCCGATGCAATACCTTGTACATGGCCTTTAATTTTTTGGTTATCACCCATTAACTGTACAGTGGCCTGATCACCGACATGAATACGATTTAATTTAGTCTCTTCAAAATAACCCACAACATAAAGTTGTTTACGGTCAAGTAATGCAGCAACCGCTTGGCCTACTTGAACATAGTTACCCGGGCTCATATCAAAGTTAGATAAAGTACCATCCGCTGGCGCAACCACCGCGGCACGATGCATATTAAGCTCAGCCAAATGTAAATTACTCGTTGCTGCCTCAATCAAGGCCTGCTGTTGCTTAACAGTTGCTTCTGCCTGCTCAATTGCTGCTTGTAGTTGCTCATGCTCTGCATGGGATTGATCACGTGTTGCAAAAACCTGATCTTGTTCTTGTTTTGAAATCGCCCCATCCATTAAGTTTGAATAGCGGCTCGCATTTTTTTCAGCTAAACGAATATTGGTATCTGATTTAATCAGATTTGCTTTTGCTTGAGCTAAGCCTGCTTGTGATTGAGCAAATGCTGCTTTCGCTTTTGCTAAATCAGATTTTGCTTGCTCTACATCTAAAGCTCGGCGAGACACATCAATTTTAAAGAGTACCTGCCCCTTCTTCACACTCTGGTTATCTTGAACCAAAACTTCTGTGACAAGGCCGGCTACATCCGAAGATACTTGGATGACATCACCACGAACTCGACCATCTCGTGTCCACGGCGCTGCATTATAGTAGTTCCACAAATGCACAATGGTATAGACCGCAACCATTAATGCGACAATCAAAATTACTGGACGGATGACTTTTTTCAAATCCACCTGATTCATTTCACTCACCTAACTCAATCTTTAATTTCGCAATCATCTCTATGCACCAACCCCAACAAAAATTTGATGTATCACCAAGAGCAATAAAAGGTAAAAACACAAATTAAAAATACTAGGTAATGCAATCCAGCCTTGTGCAATCCACTTGTTGGTTAAAACACTTAATCCACGAAAACATATATATGCCAAGAGGGCTTGAACGAGCAAAGAAGGCACGTAAATGCCATAAACATTAAACTCACCCATTTGCTGTGGCTCCTCTAAAGGTACTGTTTTCATTCATTTGATCTGATGAAACATGACACATGCTATAAGCAATATTGTTAAGTGAAATAAGTAATCTTTGTCGCATAGTCATATCGTCAACATTTGAAGCAAGCTGTTTTAGTTCAAATAAAGCTCGATGGATTTTTTCCACTAAAACCACAGTATTGTCTGCATCATTTTCTTTAGCTCTAAACAGTTCATCCAGATTCTGTTGCAGATTTCCGATGTGATGAGCCAGTTCTGAATTTTGAGGGAACTGATTCGCCAGTTCTTGTAATCTACTTAAATCGACAATACTGCTCGACTCAATCAATGCTTGCTGAATTGAGGTTTTAATCTCACTAGATTGCACTACTTTACTGTTAAGAATTCCAATTCGGTCCAGCATACTGCGCAGGTGAACTTTAAAATCAAGACCATATGGCAAATAAATCGCCTGTCTCATTGCACGATAATGCAAGGCCAAAATACGACTTGCACTCGTGTCTGGAGACATTGCACGAACCACGTCAATGACAACTAAAGACACCAAGACACCCAAGATCATGGCAAAAGAACCATCAAGATAAGACACTGCATCCATGCTATAAGCATTGTGCAGGTTTAGTCCCATCATGGTATTAATACCCAAAACCATACCCACTGGCATAAGCATCTGGTTAGCCATCATAGAAACTGCAAACAGGAACATAGGTAATAAAACCAGTCCAAGTTCCCAAAATGTGGTGACATGAGGAAAGATACCAAATGCATAAACGAACACTAAAACTGCTGAAGCGATACTGCCCCAGATAAAAATACGCAAAACCGGAACGGGATTATCTAAGGCCGTTAAAATACAGGCAGTTACTGCGCCCATTTGCGCCATCATAAATCCAGCTTTCCACCCCGAAACAATCCAGACCCCAGTCACAATAAATGTAATAAGGACTGCACTAATGCCACCTCGGATAGCCACACCATGGTCACGGTGTAAACTCGGATATTTGGTGGTCATTGGCGTAATGTTGTCAGGAATTTCTTTATTACCTTGCTGAATTCGCTGCCACAAGACTTTAACCGCTAAAACATTACTAATGAAATGGCGCACATCCATTTTCATAGCTGCGACCAAAACTTGCTGATGTGTAGAAGCCGATTCCATCAAACTTGCAAAATCACTTTCAAACTCATCAGGTAACTGCAAAATATTTTCATCAATAATTAGATCTTTTTGCTCTAAAAAACTGTACAACATGAGCCGAAAGCTGTTGCAGTTTTTCTGCATGAGTCTCGATGAATCGAAGTTCTTGAAGCTGCTTAATACGCTCAGATAAAGCGACTAGATTAGCGACCACCATTGAAATTTGATGAAGCATTTCCTGCAAGGGTTTGGTCATGCCATGCAACTCACCCTTTTCATAACTCAAATGTACTGCCAAAGCATGAATATCGGTGGTGTCGCGAGTAATGGTCGCTAAAAGTTGAGTATTGTTCTGCTGCGGGTCAGCAGTTAATAAATTAGCAAACAGATTCTCTGTATCTTTCAGCGTTTTGATGACGCGCTGCTTAATCGCAGAACCAATGTGCATTGGAAGAATAGTGGCAGAAACCACAGCGCTTGAAATCACCCCAATCGAAATCTCTATGACCCGAGCTAAAGCAATATCAAAAATATTGTATTGATCAATATAGGTAATCGCATTGAAGACAATCATGGCTGTCGAATAACCCGCCAGCATAAAAGCATAACTGCGTGGAGTCCGGTCAAGTAAAGACACATAAAGCGCAAAACCCACCCACAACGACAACACCACGGTAAATAACCAAGGTGTATTAATTAGATGTGGCGTTAGCGTTAAGGCAATCACAGCCCCACCAATCGTCCCTACCACGCGGTAGACACACTTAGAGGACACCATTCCTGAATAAGGATTGGCAATAATCAAGACCGTACCAATCGACCACATCGGGTTAATCAGATCTAATTCAAATGAAACAAATAACGCCAACATTCCGGCAATAAATGTTTTTGTTGCAAAGATCAGATCAAGCCTACTCGGGCGAAACGCCAGTATTTGCTTTAATAACATGAACTCATCTCAAATACAGATTTGAACTGATGAGCATGCCCTTCAATGTTAAATTGCCTTTCTAGAGACAACAAAACTGTGCCATTTGCCTAAAAGCAAATGAGATGAGGAGCATCCTTCAATACAATGATTTTTCCACATCCTGCCTGATTGGCCCAGATGATTTCAATTTGGACGTTATTTAAACTGCCAAACTTTGGAAAGAAGAGGTATCAAGAAATTAGCCTAGAATCGACCAATTTCTCGATTAGATATTTTGTTTGGCAATTTTTTCAAAATAAAGCGATTTAGTCAACTAAAATATCTCTATTTGATAATTTGATATATTTTTTGATAATCATATATGATGTATAAGCCAAGAGAAGTTTTCTCTTTGTCAGAGTAAAATACTCAAATCAGGCATTTATTTTAGAATTGAGACAAATTTTCTTTTTTTCTGTTATAAGAACTCAAACATGACTCTTTGTTAAAGGATACGAACAAGACGCTATGGCAATTTCAAGTTTTGGCAAAATTTTAACCGTACTGGACCTATTTTCAGTTTCGCGTCCAATCATTAATGTCGATATTATTTGCGAAGAGCTTGGCTTGTCTAAACCAACCAGTTACCGTTACCTGAAAGAACTGGTGTCTACCGATCTATTAAAACGCATTAATGGAACGTCTGGCGATTATACCTTAGGCTCAAAAATTGCAGTTCTTGATTATATTTCCCGAACCACTGATCCGTTAGTTCAAATCAGCACACCATTTATGCGAAACATTGTGGAGCGTACCGAACTGTGCTGCTTGCTCACCTATTTAAACGATGACTATTGCATTGACATTCATCATGAAATATTCAAAGACACCGAATTACTCTCATATGGCCGAGGCTGCCCAAGACCTATTTACGTTGGATCATCTCCAAAAACCATGGTTTCGCATTTAAGCAAACAACGGATGCAAGACTACTATCATCGTTACCAACAAGAATTAAAACAATCAGGTTTTGCTGAAGATGAAGCAAGCTTTATTCAGCGTATGCGTAAAATTAAAAAACAAGGGTTCTATTTCTCACAAGGTGAGATTGACCCGAATGTTTCTGGCCTTGCCGTTCCAGTTCGTTTTTCGAACAAAGAGGTACCTTTAGCTTTAACTTTAGTTGCTTCTAAAAATCGTTTTGATTTTTTAAATGTTGAAAAGCTCACCGAAATTTTGCAAGAAAATGCAGCACTTATTGAACAACGTTTTATGGAATTATCTGAAAAAGGTGAAATTTAAAACCCGACTTTATGATAATTTAACCTTTTCTTACATTTTAATGCATTGAATAGATCACAATATTCTCATATTATGATTTTAGCTCTTATTGATGATTCTTTTCATCAGCAGCTCATCAATAGAAGCATCCCCCTCAGAGGAATAAGCTCATGTTGCCATCATGGGCTTTTTTCTTGCCGAATTTTTAATGAAAGTCATGAAAACTGAAACTGCCTGAAAGTAAGATTAATACGTGGCTGTAAAATCTTTGTTGAGCGATTTAAACGATGTTGCCAATGTTGTTGCGTTTCACCACGCATCACGATGAGTTGGCCGGGTTGTAGCCACAATTCAACTTTCTCTTTACTTTGAATGTGCCTAAAAGAAAATTTACGGGTAGCTCCAAAACTTAAAGATGCAATCGTTGTGGTTTTCGCTAAAGAAACATCCGAATCACTATGCCAAGCCATACCTTGTGTTCCATCTTCATAAAGGTTTGCTAAGCAGGAATTAAATGTTTCTGAAAGCCGCTGTTCTACCTAATTTTTTTAGTTTGGCAAGCACCCGATCCCAAGGTAAAGAATCACGAATGACACCCGAATATTTATATTGATAATAATTATCTCCATACCATGCCACTTTTCGGGGGAGTGATAAAGTGCTTGCCATACAACTTAGCCTCGTCATGTTTCCACGCGAGATGTTGGTAAAGATAGTGAAAATATTGTTCAGCTTCCTCAACGCTTAAAATACAACCATAGTCCTGAACTTCACCATCATAAGGCAATAAATTTTTACAAGGCTCTGGAGCAAATAAATCCAAGGTCATGCGATCTCTCCATGTTGCTTTGACATCTCCCAAGCTAACAATGCCAATTTACGCCCCTTTTGCCAATGATATTCTCCGACCATGCCCGTTGCACGAATCACCCGATGGCAAGGAATTAAATATGCAATCGGATTTTGCCCAATCGCTGTAGCAACGGCTCTAACGGCTTTAGGTTTGCCAATTTGCTCTGCAATATCTTGATAAGTCCGCAATTGACCTTCTGGAATGGTCAGTAACGCTTCCCATACTTGTAGCTGAAACGGAGTCCCTGCTAAGTTAAGCGGAAGCTTGTGCTGCAAGTGTTCTGAAAAATCTTGTTCAAACCACTGAGCAATTTGTTGATGCCAAATCGGCGCCTGATTTTTTAATTGAGCTTTAGGGAACTGCTGTTTAATTATTTCTTCGATATTCTCACGAGTATCGATAAAGCGAACAGAACATATCCCTTTATCACTACTTACAACCAGCAACTCACCAAAGGGACTCGTTTCAATCGAATAATTAAGTGTAACCCCTTCACCTTGCAGTTTATATTCACCAGGCGTCATGCCTTCAAGCTGAATAAACAAATCATGTAAACGACCGGTACCAGACAAACCCGTGTTTAAAGCAGTGTCTAATAAGCTGCGTTGCTGCATCAAATAATATTTAGCCTGCTGCAAACTCATATATTGAACAAATTTTTTCGGGCTAATACCCACCCATTCCTGAAACTGGCGTTGAATATAACCTGAACTTAAATTCATATGACTCGCAACATCGTCCAGACTGGGCTGCTGATCCAAATGTTCATATAAATATTCAATTACAGTGGCAATTACAGCAAATTGCCGAGAAGAAAGCATTTGCATGTGTCACCTCCTTAGCAGTTATATCTTACATTAAAGTACCTAAAGCTCGGTGACGACCCGATTCTTGCACTACCCGAAAATAAAAAAGCCTTTCATTATAGAAAGGCTTAATCATTCAATCTGAAATTAAGGTTGCTTTAAATAAGGCCAAGCTGCTCTTAGGTAAATAAACATTGACCATAAAGTAAGAATCACAGCGGTATATAACAAGGCATATGCCAGCATTTCTAAAGGCTGCCAATTAAGTAAAAACACACTGATGGCAATCATCTGAAAAGCTGTTTTATATTTGCCTACTGTCGATACAGCCACACTCGTTCTTGCGCCAAGCTCTGCCATCCACTCACGTAAAGCAGAAACTGTAATCTCTCTTGAAATAATGACAATTGCAGCAAAAGCCATTGATATGGTGGGATTCCACTGCACCAAAACAATCAGTGCTGCTGCCACCATAAGCTTATCTGCAACTGGATCTAAAAAACGGCCAAATGCTGAAGTCTGGTTTAAAGTTCGTGCCAAATAGCCATCAAACCAATCGGTAATAGCAGCAAACACAAAAATTGCAGTCAAGATAATATGACGACTCATACTTCCTTCTTGCTCACCAATACCCATTGCAGGCGGCCAATACGCAATCACCAAAAATACAGGAATAAGCGCGATACGCGCCAACGTTAGGATATTTGGGATATTCAGGATTCGCCCTGTGGTCATAAACACCGCCAATTTAGTCTTCAAGCATCTTGTAGCAGACAAAAATACATTCTTCAATATTGTATCTATCTGTAACAGCCACTTTATACGAAATATATGAATCGAGGAAGTAGACTGCTTAGGTAAATACCGTAACAGTTTGCCGTAAAATTGCAATTAAATGATCATTTTGATCCCATAAATGCGCATATTCTGTGGAATAACCTTCACCAGCATATTCAGTTACCACTTTATATTTAAACCAGTCACATAGTTGATGCTGGATCGGATGCACATAGGTGATGTGCCAAGTTAAAGAACTTGCAGGAGCAACTTGTTTAAACATCGGCAATACACCAGGTGGCCAAATATCCATCAGAACAATTAAATCTGGCAAAGTCATTTGACGATTTTCATGCTTCTCTGGGGAAAATCTTGACCATCCTCCAAAGTCAGCATACTGACTTCCTGTAACAGGATGATGACCTGCTGCCCAGCATACATCAAAATGTTGATAGCATTCTGGCATTTGTCTAGCAAAAGGAAGAGGCTGTAAGTCTTCTGGCTGTGCATAAACTGGAACCATAGGTTCTTGTCGTACTTCAATATTCGAAGTGCGAGGCACACCAAAGCTTGCAACCAAAATAGTTTGTACCGCGCCATCTTGCCATAAACGGGTTTCAAGCGTAGTGACCGACTTTCCTTCCCTTAAAATTTCAATAGTCAATTGGGCAGGTCCCTGCTGTACAGGGCCAACAAAAGTAATGCTACAACTTAATAATCTTTTATTTGGGTCGTGAATATTTGAACATGCTTTTTGCATCAACAACCCTGCAACAAAACCACCGAAAACCGTGCGGCCTTGTAACCATCCTTCAGGTATTTCAATCCATTCCTTTTCTTTTATTTCTTCAAATAATCGCAGCAATGACATTCCTTTCCCTAAAACGAAAGTGTTATTAGGAAATATCTTTCATCATTTTGATTGGAATGTGAATGGTCAATCATTTAGTAATTGGCGAATTATTTTGTCACTCGAACTTTAAGCCTATGCTTATTCGTGCAGAATTTTATAAATTGTTCTGGCCATCATCTCACCAAAACCAGGCACAAGTGTGAGGTCTTTTTCAGACGCTTTTAAAACACCTTGAATCCCACCAAAATGAGTCAATAAATCTCGACGGCGTTTCGGTCCCAACCCCGGAATTGCTTCTAAAACCGATGTACTACGACGTTTATCACGTTTAGCTCGGTGTTTAGTAATTGCGAAGCGATGGGCTTCATCACGCACCTGTTGAATCAAGTGCAATGCTTTATTGTCTTCTGGTAATTGAATTTTCGTGCCATCAGTAAAATGTAGGGTTTCAAGACCCGGTTTACGCCCTTCACCTTTCGATACCCCCACCATAAAAGCATCGAGCCCAAGCTCTTGCATGACGTCCATCGCCATGTGAAGTTGACCTTTACCGCCATCAATCAACAACAGATCAGGCAATATGGCTTTTTTATAACGTCGTGTTAAGGCTTGGCGCATGGCAGCGTAATCATCACCACCGGTAATATCTTGAATGGCAAATTGGCGGTAGTCACGCTTACGAGCACCACCTTGGTCAAACACCACACATGACGCAATTGGAGCTTCACCCATGGTGTGACTAATATCAAAGCATTCAATACGATCGACTGGTCGTCCAATCACTTGTTCTAACTGATGAAAACGTTCATTGAGTTCTAAATGATTACTCAACTGCCCCTTAATGGCATGTTGAACGTTCATTTCAGCAAGCTCTAGCCACTCCGCACGAGTTTCTCGCACACTACTCTTAATTTGGACCTTCTTACCAAACTGCTGTGCCAATGCTTCTTCTAATTCTTTACGGTCAGGTAAAGCAATGTTCACAATGAGTTCATTTGGAACTTCATCTGCAACCTGAAAGTAAAAGTTAGCCATAAAGTCACTGAGCATTTGGCCAAGATCATCGCCAAGCATGTCTGGGAAATAGCTTTTACCTCCCAACATTCGTCCATTGCGTACATACATAATTTGTACGCAAGTCACGCCAGCCTGATATGCAATTGCCAGAATATCCGCTTCACCTTTAACCTTAAAAACAGCCTGTTGTGCTTGAACTTCACGAAGCAAAGACAATCGGTCGCGGTAAAAAACAGCTTTTTCAAATTCGAGTTCAGCCGCTGCTTGCTCCATTTTAGCAATGAGCTCTTGATTTAACTCTTTGGTGTCGCCTTGCAAAAAACGAATACTGTTATTAACGTCTTCTTTATAATCTTCGGGTGAAATCAGACCTACACAAGGTGCAGAGCAACGCTTGATCTGATATTGCAAACATGGGCGCTTGCGCTGTGAGAAGTAGCTATTTTCACACTGACGAACATTAAAAAGCTTTTGTAAAACCAGTAAAGTATCGCGAGCGCTATAGGCGCTTGGATAAGGTCCAAAGAACTTACCAATTTGATGCTTCCCTTTGTCCACGACCGCTAGCAAGCCGAGGATAGGGCTTATCTGACGAAACAAAAATATAGACATATGACTTGTCGTCCCGCAGCATGATGTTATAAGGCGGACGATGTTGTTTAATTAGGTTTTGTTCTAAAAGTAATGCTTCAGTTTCTGAACGAGTCACCAAAGTTTCAATATTATAAATTCGTGCAACCAAAGCCTGAGTTTTAGGATGCTCAATCGTTTTAACAAAGTAACTCGATACCCGATTTTTTAGGTTTTTTGCTTTGCCGACATATAACAATTCGCCCTCTTTCCCTAACATTTTATAAACGCCTGGAAGTTGGGTCATGTGGGCTAAAATTTTTTCAATGTGGGGACGAGCGTTTTGATTCACTATCGGCAGACATGGCTTAATACTGAATAGCTAATGTGATGTTTTAACCGCTACTTTTCAAGTGCTTTACTGTGCCAGAAGCCAAATTTGAAAAGAGATTTGGATATGGCGCGACAGAATATGTCGTATTCGCTTAAGAATCGAGACGATAGTAGCTATATTTCACATCTTTTTCTTTATAGACCGCATAGGTTTTTTGGCGAAAATCCGAGAACCAGCCATTGCCTGTATATCCCGCAATGTGACCATATGTGTGGCCACTTGTCCGCTCAATAATATAGATATCACCTTCTTGGGGACGGTTAAAAGCAGGTTTAATTTTCTTATAGCCATTCTTCTCAAGCGTATGCCCCCAATCAGAGGCAGCTACTGGGTGCTTAGACACATCCGCTCCTGCTGCTTGTAAAGCAATACGAATATTTTTGGCACATTTTTCTTTACTATGCTGTGCCGACATGCTTTCAAGCTTACTTGAAAACTTATGCAAATTAATATTTTTATCTTCAGATTGATGTCTTTTAGCATCAGATTTTTTTATGTTTTTTCAGACGTCGGAGCTGCTTGTCTTAACATCACTTTCATTTTTAAATCATCTTGAGAGCTTTCTTCTTTTCTCTCTGCGATATGATGAACATGTGCATGAACTGCGTGATGAGCATGAGCCATTTTAAAACCTACTTGCGCTAACCAGTCTTCGAAAAAACCGCGTCATTGTAGAATCAAAATTGCTTATTGGTTTTTAATAGTTGTAACAAATTGCCATCACTGTGAAATGAGTCACAAAATTTAATAAAGGTTAGTTTCTATGAATACTAAAGAATTTGTCAAAGAACTTATAAATACTGTTTCAGATGAATATATCGATACTTATCAACAAATTTATTCATCCACCTTAATCGATAGTAAAATTAAAAAAGATCCCTACTGGTTTGATGCTCTCACTTTTTATCAATCTTTATCTCCAAAAGATAAAGAAACCTTATTTAAAATCATTAAACAGACGACTATTGATACTACAAGTATAATTCTAGGTATTATTGATGGTCCTGTGACTTTAAATCAGATCCCTGGTGACTTTACGCTGACATATACAGAAAATGAGAAGACAGTAATTTTAAATGGAGATCTACAGGATGAATTCCTTACCAAAATAAAAGATAAAGACAAATCACAACAATAATATATAAGGAATTATAACGAGGGAAATATATTTATGAGATTAAAACAAAAGCTTATTTATAAAAACTCGAAAAACGAGAAAATCAAATTAATACTCGAACCTTGGGCAGAAGAATATAATATTGAATCAAATTCTGAAGTAGAGATTATTGTTGAAGGCGATATAGAAAAAGGATATTTAATGATTGAATCAGAGATAGATCGTGTTGTCATCTATGGTTGGCAAGGAAGTCTTATTCAAGTTTTCAAAAATGGTAAACTTATTGACTAATGATTTTATTAATAATCTATGCCTTATAGCAGGCTATTTTAGCTTAAAACAAAAAACGCCCTTTCGGGCGTTTTAATTAAAATACATATGGTCGAACAAAAATCAGGAAGAAAATCCCAAGCATCAAGAACCATTTTAAGAAGTAATATAACTTACGGTTTTTAGCTTTTAAAGCTTTAGCTTTAATACGAATTTGGTAGACATAACCAAACGCTTTATTTAAGCCCCCTGTTTGGTCACCTGTTTCATTCGGTGAACTTGCCGCGGTCATCACACTACGACCAAACCAATGGTTAAAACGTTCCATCCATTTCACTTTCATTGGACGTTCAACATCTGCAAAGAAAATGATACGGTTTTGATCTGTCTTATTTTCAGCATAGTGAATATAAGTTTCATCAAACACTACACTTTGACCATCACGCCAAGAGTATCTTTCACCATCGACATCAATAAAACAACGGTCATCATTTGGTGTAATTAAACCCAAGTGATAACGTAATGAACCTGCATATGGGTCACGGTGTCTTACCAAACGGCTATCAGGTGCAAGCTCAGTAAACATTGCGGCTTTAATCGTCGGCAATGTTTTAAGAAGAGCTGTGGTCTTTGGGCAGAGCTCAGCAGCAGATGGATGACTTGATTCGTACCATTTTAAATAAAAACGTTTCCAGCCTGTTTTAAAGAACGAGTTAAAACCTAAATCGTTATAAGTACTCGATGCTTTAATCCCACCTTGATCATATAAAGCTTTCGCTTCGTCACGAATCATTTCCCAATTGTCGTCCAACACTTTTAAATCTTTAAAATGCTGAGTGTCGATATAAGGCTGATTCGGCACCTTTGAAAAGATGTACATTAAAAAGTTAATCGGTGCGAGCAAGGTTGAATGATCAAAAAATTGTACGATAAAACGAGTGACGCACTTTGCCGCGATGTTGGATATACAATGCTGATATCACAAAAATCGCTAATATGATCCACTTAATCATATTGCTACTCTTTTAAAAGATTGGGGCAACTTCACCTTATATTTAAGGCAATAGAAACCGGAGGTTTATTTAATTGGCGCAAATTTTAACAAAATTGACTTATAAAAAGCCAATGTAAAAAAATTAAGTCAAATGATAGAGATCATACTTTAAATAAAAAAAATAAATATACGTTATTTTTCCATAACTTTAAGAACTTAAAATTTATGCATATTCCTATTTTCTTTTATAGGCTATGACTTGAACAATTGACTTTTTTGACAAAAAGTTAAGCTTTAAAACTTAATCGTTTTTATATAAAAATTTGATAATTCCAATGCGTTATAAAGAAAAAATTAAATTAAAACAAATGACTTTGGTTTACACCTATCTTTATGATTTCTTTTATGCATTTACTAGAGATGAATTAAATAAAAAATAAGATGACCCTTGCGTCACGGCTTGATACAACTTGTCAGGTTTTTTTTAGATATAGTTATCGTAAGATTAGCGAAGCATAAATGTGTACCCAAGCTGTGCACACGCTTCATAACATCAATTTAGAAGTCCTCCAAAACCAAGGAGATCAGGCATGATCCACGCTGGCAATGCCATTACCGTCCAAATGCTTTCGGACGGAATTGCAGAATTCCGCTTTGACTTACAAGGTGAGTCGGTCAATAAATTTAACCGTGCAACAATTGAAGATTTCCAAGCTGCTATTGCTGCGGTAAAAGCAAATAATGATATTAAAGGCTTAGTTGTTACCTCTGGCAAATCAACATTTATTGTTGGGGCAGACATTACCGAGTTTGGTGAAAATTTCGCTCAAGGTGAAAAAGCGATTGTTGACTGGCTTATGCCTGTTCACGAAATCTTCAATAGCTTTGAAGATTTAGACATTCCAAAAGTTGTTGCTATTAACGGTATGGCGTTAGGTGGCGGTTTTGAAATGTGTTTAGTGTGTGACTATCGTGTGATGTCAGAAGCTGCACAGGTTGGCTTACCAGAAATTAAACTTGGTATTTACCCAGGTTTCGGCGGTAGCGTGCGTTTAAGCCGTGTTATTGGTATCGACAACGCGGTTGAATGGATGGCAATGGCTGCTCCGAAAAAACCGGCTGCTGCACTAAAAGATGGTGCTGTAGATGCGGTTGTAGCTGCTGATAAATTACTTGATGCTGCAACTGATTTAGTTAAGCAAGCAATTTCTGGTCGTTTGAACTGGAAAGCAAAACGTCAAGAAAAACTTGATGCTGTGAAATTGAACCCGCTTGAACAAATGATGGCGTTCAACACAGCAAAAGGTGCTGTACTTGCTAAAGCGAATCCGGCTCAATACCCTGCTCCAAAATTATTACTTGACTCATTACAAGCGGGTGCAAGCCTTGCGCGTGACGAAGCATTAAAAGCTGAAGCTGAAGGTTTTGCTAAAGCAGCGATTACTCCACAAGCTGGTGCATTGATTGGTTTATTCCTCAATGACCAAGTTGTTAAGAAAACTGCTAAGAAACATGAAAAAGGTGCTCACCCTGTAAACCAAGCAGCTGTACTTGGTGCTGGTATCATGGGTGGTGGTATTGCTTACCAAGCGGCAAGCAAAGGCACACCAATTATCATGAAAGATATTGGTAACCCACAACTTGCACTAGGTATGTCAGAAGCGAACAGCTTGTTAACTAAACAAGTTGAACGTAAGAAAATGAAACCTGCGCAAATGGGTGAAACCCTTGCACGTATCCGTCCTACTTTAAGCTACGATGAGTTTAAAGAAGTCGACATCGTGATCGAAGCGGTTACAGAAAATCCAAAAGTTAAAGAAATCGTTCTTGCTGACACTGAAAAGCATGTTCGTGAAAATACGATTATTGCGTCTAACACGTCTACAATTTCAATCACGCGTTTGGCGAAAGCTTTACAACGCCCTGAAAACTTTGTGGGTATGCACTTCTTCAACCCAGTTCACATGATGCCGCTTGTAGAAGTAATTCGTGGTGAAAAGACTTCTGAAGAAGCGATTGCAACTACTGTTGTTCTTGCTCAAAAAATGGGTAAAACACCAATCGTTGTAAACGACTGCCCAGGGTTCTTGGTTAACCGTGTATTGTTCCCTTACTTTGGTGCGTTTGACCTTCTTGTAAAAGATGGCGCAGACTTCCAGCAAGTTGACAATGTAATGTCTAAGTTTGGTTGGCCAATGGGTCCTGCTTACCTCATTGACGTTGTAGGTATCGACACAGGTGTACATGGTGCAGAAGTGATGGCTGAAGGTTTCCCAGACCGTATGAAGCCAGACTACAAAGGTTCAATCCAAGCAATGTACGAAGCTAAACGTCTTGGTCAAAAGAATGACGTTGGTTTCTACAAATACGAACTCGACAAGAAAGGCAAGAAAGCAAAAACTGTTGATCCAACAGCGTATGAAATCATTGCTCCTTTCGTAACGGGTGAAAAACGCGAATTTGATAACCAAGAAATCATTGACCGCATGATGCTTGCTTTCTGTAACGAAACAGTTCGTTGCTTAGAAGACAACATCGTTGCAACTGCAGCTGAAGCTGATATGGCAATGATTATGGGTGTAGGTTTCCCTCCATTCCGTGGTGGTCCATGTCGTTATATCGACCAAACAGGTGTTGCTGAATACGTTGCACTTTGCAACAAATATGCACACTTAGGTAAGGCTTATGAAGCGCCACAAATGTTGCGTGACATGGCTGCTAACAACAAAAAATTCTACGGTTAAGGAGCAACGTGAATGGCTACTTTAAATCCACGTGACGTTGTCATCGTTGATGGCGTACGTTCTGCAATGGGTAAAACCAAAAACGGTATGTTCCGCAATGTACGTGCTGACAGCTTATCTGCTGAATTAGTTCGTGCACTCGTTGCTCGTAACCAGTTTGATACCAATGAAGTTGAAGACCTGATCTGGGGCTGTGTAAACCAGACTCTAGAGCAAGGTATGAACATTGGACGTAACATCGGTCTATTGGCTGACTTACCAAAAACTGTAGCAGGTCAAACGGTAAACCGTCTTTGTGGTTCATCTATGCAAGCACTTCATACGGCTGCTGCACAGATCGCAACAAACCAAGGTGATATCTTCATTATTGGTGGTGTAGAGCACATGGGGCACGTAGGTATGATGCATGGCATCGACCTTAACCCAGAAGCATCTAAACACTACGCTAAAGCATCTAACATGATGGGCTTAACAGCTGAAATGTTAGGTCGCATGAATGGCATTAGCCGTGAAGAGCAAGATGCGTTTGGTGTGGAATCTCACCGCCGTGCTTGGGCTGCAACACAAGAAGGTCGTTTCAAAAACGAAATCGTTGGTGTTGAAGGTCACGATGCAAATGGTTTTAAAATCCTTTGTGACATCGATGAAGTGATTCGTCCAGATGCAAACCTTGAATCGTTCAAAGCATTACGTCCTGTATTCGACCCTAAAGGCGGTACTGTAACTGCAGCTACATCTTCAGCTTTATCTGATGGTGCTTCTGCAATGTTACTTATGTCTGCTGAACGCGCACAAGCGTTAGGTTTAAAACCACGCGCTGTGATTCGCTCTATGGCAGTTGCAGGTTGCGACGCTGCAATCATGGGTTACGGTCCAGTTCCTGCAACTCAAAAAGCGCTTAAACGTGCTGGTTTAACGATGGCTGATATTCAAACTATCGAGTTAAACGAAGCATTTGCTGCTCAAGGCTTATCAGTAATGAAAGGCTTAGGTGTTTATGACAAGCAAGACATCATTAACTTAAATGGTGGTGCGATTGCTTTGGGTCACCCACTAGGCTGTTCTGGTGCGCGTATCACCACTACGTTGTTAAACGTAATGGAACAACAAGATACTCAAATCGGTCTTGCAACGATGTGTATCGGCCTTGGTCAAGGTATTGCAACGATTATCGAACGTGTTTAATTAGCATAATTAGCACCAAGATAAAAAAATCCCCGCTCAATG
>Ga0065703_1000104_pt1 | contig 28312 bp, 29 predicted proteins | sample SwiRhicommunBV21_FD_59090 | JGI IMG/M metagenome (GOLD analysis project Ga0065703, IMG submission 59090) | Switchgrass rhizosphere microbial communities from Buena Vista Grasslands Wildlife Area, Michigan, USA - BV2.1 v1 | ecosystem: Host-associated > Plants > Roots > Rhizosphere > Soil ...
AATTTATTTAAATCTTGTTCATTTTCCATCTCACTACATCTCATCAAAAAAATGTTTCTGCAAAAAAATATGCTGTTTTAGTAATTGTTAAAAGTAGTTTTATAACAAATAATCATTTTATGAAGATTTTATAGTTTGATATTTGATCAGATTGTCTAAACTTCATGTATCAATATTTCTACTTAATTTATTGATTTCAATGTCATAGCAAAAGCTAGGAGTAAATCATGAGCAATAAACCAACAATTATATTAGTACATGGCTTTTGGGGAGGCGCTGCTCACTGGAGTAAAGTTATTATTGAGCTTTCCCATAGAGGTTTTACCTCATTACAAGCAGTTGAATTGCCTTTAACTTCACTAGCCGATGATGTCGAACGAACAAAGAAAATGATAGCTCAGATTGATGGTGACGTAATTTTAGTTGGGCACTCTTATGGAGGTGCTGTTATTACTGAAGCTGGTAACCTTCCAAATGTAGTTGGTCTAGTCTATATCGCAGCATTTGCTCCTGATACAAATGAGAGTCCAGGCGAGATTACGCAAAAGCATCTGCCAGTAGCGGCCCCTAATTTATCACCAGATAGTGATGGTTACCTTTGGCTTAAAGCAGACAAATTTCATGAAAGTTTCTGCCAAGACTTAACAGAAGAGGAAGGTCTAGTTATGGGAGTAACACAAAAAGCTCCGTTAGCAAGCACCTTTGGCGATACTATTTCATCACCAGCTTGGAAAACTAAACCTTCTTGGTATCAAATTTCTACTCAGGATCGAATGATTAGTCCAGAAAATCAAGAGTTTATGTCTTCTAGGTTAAATGCGAAAAAAGTTATTTCTTTAGATGCTAGCCATGCTTCATTAGCTTCCAAGCCCGTTGAAGTTGCAGATTTAATAGATGAAGCTGTTTCTTTCTTTAATTCATAAAGTTATTTAATTTAAATAGACAAACAAATTAAGAAGTTAAGAAAAATAATAATTTTTTTAACTTCTATTTCATTATAAATATAAGCTCATCTTATTTAGATGGCTTATTGCTTAATTGATGCCGTAATCATTCAGCTTTTAAGTTCCGATGGGGCAATGGATCGGGAAAGGGTGTTGGATTGTTTTTTAATCAACTATGGATGTAAATACCTATCCCAGAATGTCTGAGTGGTTCAGCAATATCCTGCACGATTAATTGCAACCACTTTAGGTCCGTTCATCGTGCATGTTGGATACTGGGTCGTAATCTTTTTAAAAGACAGCTATAAATCTCGAAAGTTAAGCATAAGTATTTTTCTTTATGCTATTTACCCCTTCAATGATAAGAGTACAAACCGCTAACCATATTGCAATGTAAGTGGGCCATTCATCAGTTTTAATGGTTTCACCAAGTAATATAGATACGGCTAGTAATAGTATTGGTTCAACATATACAAGAAGCCCAAAAAGAGTCAAATTTAGATGCGGAGCTGAAAGAGATTGAAAGCCTAAAGCAAGAGCACTGATCAAACCAAGACCTGAAATTAACCAAAGGGTATCAGGGTTGCTCATCAATTCATTTGAGCCAATATTCCCGTTAAAAATAAAGAATAGGCTAATAGGTAAACTCAGGATCATATCGAACCAAAGCCCTCCAATATGATTAGTATTAGTCTTTTGTCTTAACCAAAAATAAATCGGATAACCTAAACAAATAAGTAAAGTTGGCCATGTCAGTGTTTTTGATATCACCAACATGTTAATAATTCCAAGGATGGCAAAAATACAGGATATTTTTTGCAATCTCGACATTCTTTCTTTAAATGCGATTCGCCCTACAATTACCATAATGATGGGCATTAAAAAATATCCAAGAGATACATCGAGGCCGTAACCATTGGTAGGGGCCCACATGAATAACCAAAGTTGTAATCCAATAAGAAACGCAGAAAATATACGAGTTAAAAAGAAAAAGCGGTCTAGAAATATACGAGTGTATATATCACGCACTTGTTGCCAATTTCCTTTCAAAATAATAAAAAGAGTTAAACAGGGAAAAGTCAGCAATATACGCCAACCATACATTTCGTTACCCTGTAATGAGTGTAGTAAAGATGTATAGGCAAACATTAAAGCAAATAGGATAGAGCCAATTACATTGAGAGTTATACCAAGAGCCGTATTCGATTGAGTATGCATAGATATTTAATAGCAGAGTCTTTTAATTGATATTTTATTTCAGGTTGATTGATAATTAGGCTCTTATTTCTTAATATAAATGAGAAAATTTCTCACCGTATGATTTGTGATGACATTAGATAAATTTGATTTAGCTTTACTTGAACTTCTTCAAAAAGATTGCCATATCCCATTACGTGAATTAGCAGATGCTATTCATTTATCTACCGCTTCAGTGCAGCGTCGAATCCAAAAGCTACGTGAAAATGGCTATATTATTGGAAATATTGCTGTTTTAGACCCTGATAAATTAAATCAAGTGATTACAATTCTGGTCGAGATTCGAGTAAATAAAACTCATGCGACTGATCTAGATGATCTTAAAAAAAGCTTCTCTGGGCCAGAAATTCAGCAATGTTATTATGTCACTGGTGAGGCAGACTTTATGTTGGTGCTGTTAGTACCGAGTATGAGTCGTTTTCAAAAGATTTGTGATGAGCTATTTCACAATAATTCTAATGTAGAGTGGTTCAAGACAACTGTTGTACTAGATCGAGTAAAAGTTACGTTAGAAGTTCCAGAAATAGATAAAAAGTTATAAATAGCATTTCTGAAGTAGCTTTAGATTATGGTTTTACTTATTTTTCACATTTTAGCTATGAATTCAAAAAGGCTTTTGGTGTAACACCTCGAGAATATTTTAAAAAGTCTTAAGAATATTCAGACAATTTTGAAAAAATTGCATGGCTCTTGAGATAAAGGATTAAGTCAAAAAACCATGCAATTTATAAATAAAGTCTTTTAAAGACCTCGAAGCTTATTTAATTCGATACCACGTTTGGTTCCGACCAATTGCAGAGATACCAATGTATCCACGAGCGATAAGTTTGCTACCATCTGGTGACATTGTTGCACTAAAACGATATGTCTTATCTGACTGAGGGTCGAGGATAGATCCTTTGTCATATTTATTTTGACCGACGCTTTTTAAATTTTTGACGATGGTTAAACCAATTAAAGATTTGTTTTTGTAAGCACCTTCACACATCGTACATTTATTGGCTTCACTCGGAACGAGTATTTTTTCGATGTTAGCAGAGAGGTTACCATTTTTATCTTCGTTAAATCTTACCAGTGCTCTGGGTTCATTGGTTGCATCATCAATTGTTTTCCAAACACTGCCATGTAGTTTGTCTGAAGCAAATGAATGAATCGAATGAAAGCTGAGTAAAAGTAATAATAAATATTTTTTCATATCAATAGTTTCTCTAATTAAAAATGGGTGGCTTTAATCGCCAGAATGATTCATTTTAAATTCAACTTCACAATCTTCTTTATATTGAATCAATAAGATAAATAATATGTAAAGTTATAATCTATTTACCGTAATATTATTTTGATCGTTTTTTTTATGCAATTGCGATAATAGACAGAATTAACAAATACATCCTCAAAAGTTGCTTATCAGATCATAAATTATTAACAACTTTTTGAAGCATGCGCTGATTAGGCAGATATAAATTGTGATAAATGATGACAAAAAAAGTGTTTAAGGGAAATAAAAACATCAACTACTTTTTAAATTGGTTGGATTGCGTGTAATTCATCACAAATTCTGAAAAATAATATGGAAATCATTTGTTTAGTATTGATTGACAGTCCGCAATATTAAGTTTTATAACTAAAAGATCCTGAAAACTGTTTCTTTAATCAGAACAGAGAAATAACAATATAAAGACGAATAGATATTAGAACGAAAATATAAGGAGAAGAAATGAACGTCCTTAAATACGCCTTATTTTCTCTTATGGGAATGCTGATAATAAATAGTGCAGATGCCGGAAATACATCTACATCATTGAAGGTCAGTTTAACCATTGTAGAAACGTGTGAAGTTTCCACACAAGGAAATTTAGATTTTGGTTCAGTTGTTCGCTCTCAGCCAGTTGCTGGTGCAAGAACGGATGTATCTGTCCAATGTAGTCAAAATACACCGTATCAATTAGCTGTAACTTCAGATAATAACTTTGAACTTAAATCTGCTGCCAGCACCGCATCTGTTGCATATGTACTGTATCAAGATGCTGGTCATACCCAAATTTGGGGAGGGTCGGGAAGTAAAATACGTTCAGGAATTGCAACAGGAATGAAAGAAACTATTCCTATTCATGGGGCAATTACATCAAGTACCAATGTTCAGGCAACCAAGTATGAAGATTGGGTCCGTGTGAATGTCATATATTAATAATAGAAACACCGAAACGTCGTGCAATGCTGTCCAGACTTATATAAATCTGACAAGAGATTTATTTTCTAATACAAAGTATTGAATAAGCCTTTAACTTGAATCAGATTGTCGATCACTTATTAGCTCGGCCATCCAGTCTGAAAATACGCGTACCGCTGGTGAAAGAAAACGCTGATGCGGATAAAGTAAAGTGACGGTAACAGGCGATGGGCACCAGTCTTGTAACACGGCGATGAGGCTTTTTTCTTTTAAGTGTTCCGTCACAAGTCTTTCAGCAAGTTGAGCAAGTCCGTAACCTTCAAGGCACATTTTTATATAAAGTTCAGTTTCATTAACGGCGACAGTACCATTCATTTGTACAGTTTTTTTCTCTCCATTTCGTACAAAGTGCATTTCACCCGCATGTCTGTTGTTTCCTGAGAAATAATGAATAGCTCGGTGATGTGCTAAATCATCGGGAGTTTGCGGAATTCCATGTTCTTTTAAATATGCTGCCGAAGCGCATGTTACCCAGCGGAATTCACCAAGTGGGCGGGCAACCAACGTGGAGTTTTCTAAATTTCCCATGCGGATTACACAGTCTACACCTTCCTTAATAAGGTCTACTTGTCGATCGCTGACGCCTATCATAAGGTAGATATCTGGATAACGCCGTTGAAACTCTTGCAGGTTCGGCATAATCACCGAATGAGCGATGCCAGCAGGCATATCAACTCGTAATCGACCCTGTGGTTGTTTGATAGCATTGGTCAGGTTAGATTCGGTATGTTCAATCAGGTCAAGTATTTCTCGGCACTGGGTCAGATATTCTGCCCCCTCTGGCGTCAGGCTAACCCGTCTTGTTGTTCTGTTTAACAGACGCACTTGTAAATACTTTTCAAGATTTTTAATTGTACTAGTGACTGTTGAGGCTGGTAGGGAAAGTGCCTCTGCTGCATGGATAAAGCTTTCAGCTTCTGCTACCCGAACAAAAATCTGCATTGCCTGAATACGATCCAATCTCATACCTTTGTCCCAATACTGTACTTACACTCTTAGATTATTCGCTTTCGCTGAATAATAAAAACAGTTTAACCAGCTTTTTCAGCATTATCACTTCAGATAGATTTTCAGCATACATTTGAGAAGTTGGAATAATGATGACTGATTACAACAGAAACATAGTGCAGCTGACTGAATCTTCACCAAATAGAACGCTGATTCGCGGGGCGACGATCCTAAGCATGGATAGCGTGATTGGGAACATGGTTCGCGGAGATATTCTGATTGAGAGCGGCATGATTACTGCCGTGGGTGAAAATTTAGAATCCGAAGGTGCAGCTATTATTGATGCATCCAATATGATCGCGATGCCGGGTATGGTCGATACTCATCGACATTCATGGGAAGGGCAACTGCGACGGATTAATCCGAATGCTGAAACGCTAGAAGACTATTGCAACGCGACGCACTATTCTTTTGCCAAGTACTATCGCCCAGCAGATATGTACATCGGTAATTTGCTTACAGCTCTAGGCTGCATAGATGCGGGTATCACAACAGTGATTGATAACTCGCACAATAGTCGTAGTGCCGCTCACTCTGATGCGGCTGTTGAAGCTTTACTAGATGCTGGTATTCGTGCTGTACATGCTTCTGGTGCGCCAGTATCAGGAGACTGGGATAGAGCGAACTGGCCTAGCAATCTCGAACGCCTACAAGAAAAATATTTTAAAAACAGCGAAAACAGTTTGGTATCACTGGCTGCCATGGCTCAGCTAGAACCTGAACTATGGGCTGAGGCACGCAGATTGGGGCTGCCAATCATTACTGAATTTTTTGGTGGTGAAATGGCTGCTGCACTAGAGGGTCTGCATCAGCAAGGTCTGCTAGGACCAGATAATATCTTTAACCACTGTACCTCGCTGCCAGACGCTGGATGGGAAATTTTGCGCGAGGCTGGAGTACGAGTAAACGTATGCCCACGATCAGATGCCCACTATGGCATCGAAGACGGTATGTTTGCCATGCAGTCGGCTCTACGTCACGGCATTAAACCTGGGTTGAGTGTAGATAATGAAACCTCTTACAGTGGCGATATGTTTATGGAAATGCGCGTAGCGTTTTACTTACAGCGTGTAATGGGAATGCATCAGAACAAATGTTGTGGCTCAGCACATTCGCCAGTGACCCTTCAAACTCAAAACCTTCTAAAAGCTGCAACGGCTGATGGTGCTGCTTGCGCAGGTCTGCAAGAAAAAATCGGTAGCCTGACACTTGGTAAACAGGCTGACTTGATATTGATTCGAACAGACGACATTAACCTTTATCCGTCTGGCAATGCTTTTGGCACCGTAGTTCATGCAACTGAGCGCAGCAATATTGATACAGTGATGATTGGCGGACGAATCGTTAAACGTGACGGTAAAGTGTTGGGTGTGGACAGTGAGCGACTTCGTGCAGCGATTGATGAATCTCGCCAGCATCTTTTTGCTGCGGCTGGTTATGCTCCTGATATTTTTGCTGAGACATTTCTGCCTCTTGAGTAAATTGGATAAAAGGGGGGGCAAACACGATGAATGTTATCTATTACCTCATGGCCTTTGCCGCGGGGCTAGGGATTACTCTACAAACCACGTTGAATGGCCAACTGGCTAAAGGCATAGGCGGGGATTCTGTTGCTGCGGCGTTATTCTCGTTTACTGCTGGTGCGGTATGCCTTGGGATTTACTCTCTGGTGCGAGGTGGAATCGCTCCTTCGCTGATCGCTATTCCTGCCCAGCCATGGTGGAGTCTAATGGGCGGAGTACTAGGTTCGTGCGCACTGCTGAGTTATGTCGTCCTTGCTCCTAGAACCGGGTTATCTGCTTTGCTGGGGTTGGCAATTGCTGGGCAGATTATCTCGTCATTGTTGATTGATCATTTCGGATTGTTAGGGGCGACTGAACGACCAGTTTCCATGATTAAACTGGCTGGAACAGTGGTTATGCTGATAGGTTTAGGGATTGCTCTTTTTGGTGACAGGTGATGAATCTTTAAACCAGTATTGTTGATATAAAGTGACTTCAAGCCATTCCAGTCATGTAGTGGCAGCACATTTAATCCATAAAAAACGAATTAACCACCGGAACATTTAACAAATCAACAGCAACCGATACTCGCCATCCTTTTCAATAGGCGCCCGATGAACACAAGGTAAAACCTGTTGCGTAGGATGGTCTACCGCCAAACGCCACAAATGTCCCTTGCCTAAATTTAGAGGTTGAGCGTTAAGTTTGGGCTGATAATGCAAATCAAAGAAATACTCTGCCAAAAAGGCTTCAAACTCAGCATCTGGGCCTTCATGTAATTCTTTGAGCTTTTCTCTAATTTCTGGAATTAAAACTTTTTGTTCAACCTGATCATTCGGCACAATATCGCTAGCAGCGCCGTGATAGGTACATAAAAAGGTGTCGGTTTCAATGGGGGAGCGATCAACATGAAATGAATATACATCTGTTGAAATGAAATCTAGCTCTTCATCACGTTCATAATGTTTAAGTAAGTTAAGTACTGGCGATGCACCAAATTCAGTTAACTGCTCGATATCTTCTAAAATAGTTTCCCTTGCCAGATTCCCTTGTTCTGAAAGGTTTAGCGCTAAAAGATCTTCAACCGTAACTTCTGTAATATTTTCTTTTAAATGAAGTTTATTCACAATTTCTTTAAAGTCGCCAACCAAATTTCTGTGCCAACACATCGCATTTGCCTCTCCTTGAAACTTTGTACTTATAAGTTCAGGGAAACTAGACACTTGTCTAATTTGATTGCTGTCAGAAAACGTATTCTTCATATGAGAATTAAATAAAATAATAGAGCATGTCTAATATTATAGCCTGAGCTTAGTCGAAAATATTCTAGTCCAGCTTATTAAGTAGATTTAACCTTACTTCAGAAGCATATTATTTGCCTCTGAAGTAAGGTCATTAGAAGTCGACTAATCTATTTACCACTCATATTTCACACCCACTCGAAAATTAGTCGGAGCGCCGTAATAGCTATTTGTAGTGGCTAAATGGTATTTCTCATTAAATAAATTATTAAGGTTGAAGTTGAGCATAAGATTATTGTTCACCTTATAACGTGCCATTAAGTCGACTAAAGCGTAACTTTCTTGAATAAATCGACCCGTTGCAGAGACTGCATTTTTCTCATAAATTTCGCTTTGCCAACGCACACCGCCACCAATGGTAAGCGCTTCATCAAGATAAGGCATGGTATAGGTCGTAAACAGTTTGGCTGTATTATTTGGCACACCGGTATTTAATCGGTTGTCTTGGCTATCTTTTGATAAGTTACGGCTAAAGCTTGTGGAAACTTGCCATAAATCAGTCAATTTACCTGTCGCTTCAATTTCAAAACCTCGGCTTTTTGTGCCAGATTCTGTTCGATAGGCTTGAGAACCATCTGGGGCAAATACATCGGTTAATGCAATCGCTGTATTGTCCTCTTTAGTTTGATAAATCGCAGCGCCGACATTTAACTGATTATCAAAAAACTCACCCTTAATACCCAGCTCGGTACTATTACCTATTAATGGGTCTATGTATTCGCCTGTAACGGCTTTCTTATCTTGTGGTGAAAAAATATTGGTGTAGCTTGCATACACAGTCCAGTTGTCAGTGAAATCATAGGTAACACCGACATATGGAATCACCTTGCCACTTTCTTCTTGTGTTGTGTAGGTGGTCTTATTGTTAGCATCTGAATGGTTGCCCGTTACGCGTTCCCAGTCTTCAATTCGAGTGCCTAAAATAACTGCAAGATTGTCGGTTGCTTTAAGACGAACAGCACCAAAAATAGATTGGCTACGATCATCTCCACTGTACCAACCATCTATTTTTGTTTCGGGGCGGTTAGGTGTATTGCCATCCCAAGCAAAAATATTTTTTAGTGTTCCATCCCATGTCATTTTATCGTCAACTGTGTTATTCCAGCCCGAATAGGTAGGACGTTTATTTTTACTTTTTGTGTAGGTTGTGCCGAGTACTACATCATGAGTTTGATTAAACAAATCAAATGAACCGTTTAAAGTTAAATTAAATAAATCTTGAGTAGGGCGATAATCCCAACGGGTTGCATACAACATCCGCCCCACTACCTGTGGCTTTATCGATTNCNTTACTTGAGTAGGTATACGCCCACAATTTCATCCGAATCGGTAATGGTTCTAGACACCACACCTTTTAATTTCCAGCGGTCATTAAACTGGTGTTCAATATCGGCAAAGTAAGATGTCGTTGAGCGGTCTGAACCAGTCCAACTTGCTGCTGCTGAATCTGAACGGGACCAATTAATGAGTGTGCCATCTGTATAAAAGCTTGGCAAACCACCTCTAGCCACACCAGACAAGTCGATTTATTGGTAACTTGCACCTAAACTTGCTTTGGTTCGGTCAGTTAAATCAGCTTCTACGACTGCATAAGCAACTTTACGTTCTTCGTTGTAGCGGTCGATATAAGAGTCTGACTTTTGGTAGGCAAAAAGAGTACGACCACGAATACTTCCAGACTCATTAAGGGGTGTGGAAACATCAATATCGGTACGGTAAGAATCCCAAGAACCAATGTCAGCACTCACCGAAACTTTAAAGTCCTGTAATGGTTTTTTTGCGGACCAGATTAATACTTGCGCTTGCACTGCCAGCACCTGTCATTAACCCATTTGCACCTCGCACAACCTCTACACGGTCAAATAAAGCCATGTCCTGACTTTGGAAAATACTTGAATATGAACTCATGAGCTTCACGCCATCGAGTAAATAACTATCTACTTCTTTACCGCGAGCGTAAATAGGGGAATTATCACTACCAATATTTCCGCCTTGTTTAATAGAAAGGCCTGCCGCCTGACTTACCACATCGGTTAGTTGTGTCAGGTTCTGATCTTTCATTTGTTGATTGGTGATTACACTGACCAGTTGAGGTGTTTCTTTCAAACTTAAAGCTAAGCCATTAGAAGCGGTGGTCGCTTTCGCCGTATATAAACCTGAACCTTCGGTTGTTAGGTTTTCGCCATGATCAGCATTAACATGAATTGTTGCTAAATGAGCCGTACCTGTTTCACTGCCTGCCGTATCAAATTCTTTACTGCTATTTGCTTTGGTTTTAATCGTTTCCAACTGAAAGACTTTGGGTTCAATCGGAGCGGGAGAAGACTTCACTCGAATGCTATAGCCGCCATTGTTGACTTTAACAGGTTCAAATGGCTGATTTTGTAATAGCAGGCTTAAAGCATCGTCAACAGCGTAATTCCCTTTAAGCGCTTTGCTTTTTGTTTTTGAAAGGCTTGCATTATCGTAGCTAATGGTTGTACCCGTTTGAATCGCTAGTTGCTTAATGGCCTGATCAAGGGTGCTTTGATTAATTGAAATACGATAAGTTTGCGCAGCGTAAGCAGAAGTTGTGGTAAGCGCCGTGACCACCAATGGCGTACTCCACAGCACTGCACGTATAGCCAAAGCCAATTTACTTTTTGCTTGATAATCCTTCATGTGGTCTTCTCGACAGAGAGTGTATTTCTCTATAAGTCGAACCAGATCAAAAAAAGGGTCATGTTTTTTTATCTTTTTTTAATATTTAACAGATAAGGACTGTAATAGGTCAGTTCAAGTTGATGGCTATAGGCCAAAGTTTCTAAGCTTTGCTCAGGATTTTTTAGAGAAAACACGCCAGAAATCTTAATATCTTTCAATTCCGGATCGAGGCTATAAGTTCCTTTTTTATAGCGGAATAGTTCATCCAACACTTTTTGGAGTGGCCATTGATCTACGACCAAAAGTTGTTGGGTCCAGTACGGCTGATCATTATCGAGTGGGAGTGATTTTGAAATATATTTTTCATCAAAAAAAGCACGCTGACCTTGTTTTAATATCTGCCGTTTAGATGAGTTCTCTGGCTCAATGGCTACAGCATGCTTATAAACCTTAACTTTTGTTTGTTCGCTATTTTCTTGTCTCACTGAAAATTGAGTTCCTAAGGCTTCTACCGAACCATTCTTGGTTTCGACAATAAATGGCCGATGCTGAGCATCTTTTGCTGTTTCAATATAGATTTCGCCATCAATTAATTTTATTTGACGTGTTTTTTGTGTGAAATTTATATCGATATAGCAATTACTTGCCATAATGAGTTGTGAACCATCTTTTAACGATACTTTTTTAATTTCACCGACTTTGGTGTGATAGTCGGACTGCCATTTTTCCCAAGGGATGAAATATACCGACAAACCAACAATGGCTAAGCCCGAAAGACTTAACAGCATATTGCGTTTAGCAGCGAGGTTAAATTTTTGATTGGACTGGACTAACGCTTCGGAAGGGAAGTTACCTGCAAGGTTTGTTAAACCATGGCTAAACTTTTCCATTTGCTGGAGTGCTAATTGATGTTCTTTTTTTTCAGCTTTCCATTGCTCAAACTGTTGCTGCTGTAATGCTGTCATTTCCTCTGAATGCAAAAGTACCAACCAATCTGCGGCTGCATCTAAAACATGGTGAGGGATTTTCGTAATATCTGACATAGGGTAGAAATTTAAGCACGTTTAACGGGTTTAATTATAGAGGTCTATACATGCCAAAAAAGCTTGTTTCATATCTCTTTTTACTGTGGCCTCAGAAATATCCATTTTTTCACTAATTTCTCGGTAAGTCATGCCATCTAGTTGCGACATCAAAAACACTTGAGCCGTTCGGTTGGGGAGTTTTTCTAAAATTAAATGAACCTGATATAAGGTTTCTTGAATATAAACTTCATGTTCGGCAGAGGGGTAATATTCTTCTGGAAGATGTTGTAGGGCATCGAGATAGAGATTTTCAATATGTTGACGGCGCCAATGGTCAATAATGACATGCTTGGCGATCCCCATTAGCCATGCTTGCGGCTCTTTAATTTGTTTAAAACTATATTCACTTTTTAAAGCACGATAAAACACTTCCTGACTCAGGTCTTCAGATTGATGATGATGCTGAAGTTTATGTTTAAACCATGACAAGAGCGTGGTTTGCTGAGAACGGTAAATTTGGCTAAACCATACTTGTTTATCTACATTCAGGTTCATAGCAGCGAAGTCCACAAATTGGTAATGAGTAGCACAATTAAACAAACATTTAAGATATTCTTAAATAGTAATGATAATTATTATTAATATCAATCATTGAAGCGATATATTCTAAAAATGGTAATGTTCTAATTTTTCACTATTTAAAGCCTGTACCTTGGGCGCTGAGGGATGTATCGTTAGGGAATAATACTTTAAAATTATAGGGTGATTGAAAAAGCAACATCATTCAATTAAACAACCGGACTGTACCACCACAATTAAAACAACACCTATCTCAAGTCGAATCATATAAAGAACAAGGGAATAAAACATGAAGTTTTATTGGTGAATATTGAAAAGGAAAATCAATGATCCAGATGGGGGTCTATGAAGAAATATTTTACGGTTGATTTATTTATGATAGCTTCGTCTTACTTTAAAAAACGTCAGAAAAATTACCGCGCCGTAAAGGATCAGCAGCTTACAATCGCAGCAAAAGCGAATATCTTTATTTGCATTATTTTTTGTTTATTTTGGACCATATATTTTGCATTTGCTCAAATGTGGTTGATTGTTGGTATGGACATCTTTTTTACACTGATCTCCATATTTAGCCTTTTTCTCATTTATATCAACCGCGTTTCAGCGGGCATTCTTTTATCTCAAGTCGTTTTGCTTGTTTTTCCAGTCATTTTTTGCTTATTTTTTGATGTAGCTACAAGTGACCGTCCGCAGGTGGCTCAATTGTTTTTACCTGCTGGGGCGATATTGGGGTATTTAAATTACCGTAGAAATCCAAGCTTTTTACAAATCGTTTTAATTCTATTGTCGATTGGGTGCTTTATATTTTTTAGTGGTAGCTCTTTTAATCTTGAGAGCGCTATACCTTTGCCCGAAGATATTCGTAAGCATGGTGGCTGGATTGCAACTTGTGTCGCTACGCTCATGATTTGTATTTCAATTTACACCATGCAATTAGAGATACAGACAGAAAACACCATGGTGCAAGACCTACGTTTAGCACTGGCAAAAGAGCAATTTGAGCTTTTTTATCAACCGCAAATCAATGCTTCTGAAACACTAATTGGCGCAGAAGCTTTATTACGATGGCAACATCCTGTTTTAGGTTATGTTCCCACAAAAGATTTTATTCCCGCGGCTGAAACTTTTGGATTAATGCCAGAGATTGGGGAGTGGGTATTGGCTCAGGCCTGCAAAGTTTTAAAAGATTGGAGTAAAAAAGACGAGACCAAAGATCTTACACTTTCAATCAATATTAGTGCTGATCACTTCATGCAACCAAACTTTGAGCAGACTGTGATCGGGCTGATTCAGCAGTATGAGATAAATCCATCTCGACTCATATTAGAAATCACTGAAAATATTGCTTTAACGAATTGTGTCAGCATGATTGAAAAAATGCATATCTTATCTAAACAAGGAATTCAGCTTTCTCTTGATGATTTTGGTACAGGATATTCATCTTTAAGCTATTTACAGAAGATGCCCATTAGACAAATCAAGATTGATCGTAGCTTTGTACAAGCAGCTTTGGATGATAAACGTAGTAATAAATTAGTCACAGGTATTATTAAAATTGGACTAGATTTGAACCTACAAGTGTTAGTAGAAGGAATTGAAACTGCTGAACAGTTTAGCGCTTTTAAAAACAATGGATGTACTGAGTTTCAAGGCTATTTATGGGGAGTCCCAGTGCCTTTAAATGATTTCCTTGAACAATTACCGCATCTGAATAGTTCGGATTAGTTTTTGATTTCATTGGATGTTCTTCTTATTTTTTATGAGTTTTTAAAATAAAAAAGAGAGCTCAAGCTCTCTTTTTTATTAACTTCGTTATGTTTGTTTATTGCGTATAACCCAATGCTTTTTAAATTAACTAGAAACTCAAGGATATTACTTTTTATCCAAAGAGATAGTTCCAGGGCCAGTGAAAGCTAATAAAATGAATCCCCCAATAATGCTTATATTTTTGTAAAAATTAATCATATTAGGATGAACGGCATCACCTGTCATATTCCAATAAGCATGGCCGATGATTGCAGTTCCTAATGTGTATAAAGCAAAAATTAAAGCAACTGGACGGGTAAAGAAGCCAAGCACAATAAGAAGAGATCCTCCTACTTCCATTGCTACAGCAATAGCGGCTGCAAGAACAGGAAGAGGGGTATGTAATGATTGCATGTAACCCACAGTGCCCTCAAACCCCATCAATTTGGGTATGCCTGAGATGAGAAAAAGAGCAACTAGCAGTACACGTGCAAGTAATAATAAAATTGATCTGGCACTTTTTAGCTCAAAATATTGTAAGTTATTCATATGAAATACACCTTATATGTATATTGTTGATAGTGTGATAGAGAGCACCTTTAATCATTTTTGATAGTTCTAATTAGAGTGATTGTACTCTTATAATTCTATATCGATAGCCGAATCAGCCCATACCAAACATGGTGTTCCTGAGTATGAGTATAGTATCACCTAGAATGTTTCACAATTGCACTCTCTGAACCTAGATATCCTTGTCTTTAAAGAATTTCCTTATTCGTTTGCTTATGGGCAGTTCCGACCTATAAAACTGAAAAGATATTATTTAGAATAAATTTAAATTAACTGGTGATATGTAATAACAACTAAACATTAATGATGAAAGATACGGATATTTATTAAACGGGTCACATCATGTCAAGCTTTAAAATAAATACACTTTTACTTTCTCTTATCTCTTGTTCGGTCTTTTTTACAGGGTGTAATGACAGCAATTCTTCTGATGATAATTCGACAGCAAATCAAGAAATACCCGCAGCGCCAAAGGGTGTAGGTTTTGAGGATAATGCTCCAATCCCATCAAATATCACCACCATTGTAGATTCGTGGATGACCAATCAACGTGGCGATGCGCGGTATGCCACGGTTGAAACAAATGCTGGGGTACGTGTGCTGAGTGGCTTTTTAGAGGTATGGACGCCCTCAAGTTTATTTGTAGATGCAGGCCAATCTGCGGAGGCAAAAGACGGCTTTCCTGCGGTAGTCGCATCAAACTGGACAGGTCTACCGGGTGACAGTACGGACGGTACAAAAAAGAATGTAGATGTATTGAACTACAACATTAATTATTCAATTCAGACCACCCATAAGCGTACAGAAGAAGAAGCTATTCGTGCCTATTTAGATGATAGACGTGGAAAAAGTTATAGCGTAACGACAGGGATGGGAGCATTGACCGATCCGTGGCGAAAGCTTACTGGGCAGACCACCACAATCAATTCAGTGCCAGCCGATGCCGCACAAGTAAAATATGATGACAAAGGAAATAATAGTGGACTGACGACGGCTGATGGAAACGCCAACTTTGGAAAAGTCGTTGAATTTGTTCAAGCGATGGGGAATAACTCATCAACAGAGTCTGCAAAACGTTTTTATAAATATGCTCGTCCGTGGCGCTGGAGTTCTGAAGTTATTGTAGTGCCTAGTTTAGAGTCTGCAAAAAGTAGTACGCCTGCAACTGACGGTGGATTCCCAAGCGGACACACGGCTGAAGCTGGCCGAAATGCAATTGCGATGGCTTATTTAGTGCCTCAGCGTTATCAGGAACTGGTTGCTCGTGGTTTAGATTTGGGTGATTCACGTATTATTGCGGGCATGCATTCAGCGATGGACGTGATTGGTGGACGTCTTCAGTCGATTGCCGCAGATGTTGCAAACTTAAATGCCATGACTGTAGAGCAACGAAAAGAAGCTTACCTTCAAGCTCAAACACAGCTTATAAAAGAAACCAATAGCTCAACGTTTGAGTCGTTTTATAGTTTGTCTAAAACACCATATGACGCGAATGACCGTTTTGCCGATATTGAAAAATTAAAACAGCAGGTGAATCACTGGATGACCTATGGTTTTAACCAAATTGGCGATAAAACAAAAATAGCCACAGTACCTAAAGGCGCAGAGGTTTTACTGGAAACTCGACTTCCTTATTTAACTGCTGATCAGCGCCGTGTAGTTCTAAAATCGACTGCGCTTGCCTCGGGTTACCCAGTCATGGATGATGTAGAAGGATACGGTCGTTTAAACCTGTTTAGAGCGGGCGCAGGTTATGGTAGCTTTGATGGCGATGTAAATCTGACCATGGATGCCAGTTTAGGTGGCTTTAGCCAATATGACCAATGGAGTAATGATATTACGGGTGCGGGTAAACTCACCAAATCAGGCACAGGAACTTTAGCACTGACAGGAAATAACGCGTTTACTGGCGGTATTGATTTAAAGCAAGGTGGTTTAGAAATATTGTCTGAGCATGGTGCTGGTCAAGGCGATATTTATATGCATGAAAATAGCCTATTAAAAACCAACTCAGCAAAAACAGTTAACATTGCGGGTAATTTAACTCAGCTTGCAGGGACTACATTCAACATCTCGTTTAAATCGAATGCACTTCCAGCAGTTCAGGTGGCAAATACGCTTACCTTAAATGGAACATTGCAGCTCGTCACAAAAGACAATTTAGCGGCAGGAACTTATACGGTGTTATTAGCTAAAAAAGTCCAAGGCACCTACAAAAAAGTGACACTGAATGGCAAGGATATTACGCCAATCTATCAAAATAATAGCGTTAAGTTCACGGTGTCATAAGCGTAACTGAGATAACCAATATCCATAGTTAAAATTTAATTGGGCCACTCCAGAAGTGTAATTAAACAATTTTGAAGAGTGGCCCGACTAAGCAATATGTTTGAATAATGGAAAAATATATCTACATACGAATTTTGCTATAGATAGATTTTACATTCTCGGGGCTAATGGCCAACATGTGAATCGCACCGTGAATCATTCCTTCTAACAAATGAAAGTTCACCTGAATACCGGCATCCCACAGTTTTTGAGCATATCTTTCACCGTCATCGCGAACGGGATCATATTCACAAATAAAAATGGTCGCATCCGGTAGTCCTTCTAAAGACTGAGCGAGTAACGGGCTTACAAGTTCATTCTGTTTTTCACTTTCATGCGGCACATATTGATCCCAGCAATAAACCATTGTGGATGAGTCCAAACCATAACCTTCGGCGTATTGGCTATAAGAATTGCTACTCATCGTGGCATCTAAAGCAGGGTAGAAAAGAAGTTGATGGCTCACCTTAATTTCTGGGTATTGTTTTGCCATTAGACATGTGGCCGCAGCTATGTTTGCGCCCGCACTATCTCCACCTACAGCAATACGGTTTGGATCAATTCCAAACAGTGAAGCATTTTCGCTGATATAACGGAATGCCGTAAAAAAATCATTTAAAGGTGTGGGGAACTTAAACTCTGGAGCCAATCGATAGTCCACAGAAAACACAACCAGTTGAGTGGATTCTGCTAATAACCGACACGAGCGGTCCCATGCATCTAAACTTCCCAGACACCAGCCTCCACCATGAGCAAAAACTAAAGCGGGCCGTTGCTCAGTGTTTTCTAGGGAATGGGGAACATAAACACGAACCTCAATTTCCATATCATCTGAAACAGCAACATGAAAACTTTGCTGATAGCTTGCATCATGATGAATGCCTTGCTGATCAATAATGTCTTTATTTACTTGCTCCTTCAGTTCTTGTAACGAGTTTACGGCTTGTGCGGTTGGTCTGGACTTAAGCCAGTTTTCAATTTCAGCAAGTAGAGGCATGGCTTTTTTCCCGCTGCAAAAAATCTAAAATGAGAGAGCTAAATGTTTCTGACTGTTCTTCCATAATGAAATGACCGCAGTCTTTTACAATCGCACTGGTTAAATGCGGTGAAACTTTCTTCATGGTTTCATAAGGTGCATTGTCTGTGGCATGTTCAGCACCTATGGCTAAAACTGGCATGTCTAAGCTTTTAGTTTCTCTGATTTTATTTTGACGTATGGTCTCTGGAATAGAACGGTAATAATTAAAACCCGCCGTTAATCGACCCGGAATTTTATAGGCTTCAATATAAGTTTCAATTGCCACTTTATCTTTGTGCCACGACCATTTATCAAACATATAATTTAAATAAGTATCTTCACGGCCTGTGATTAAAGCTTCAGGTAAATCTAGGGTTTGGTTAAACATGAAATGCCAAAGAAAAATATTTTCACTTGGCTTAACAAAAATAGGAGGTGCGGGCGCTAAACCGGGAATCACTGCTTCTGTTACCGCAAGACGAGTCACTGACTCAGGAAAGTCAGATGCAAGCGCATAGGCAACCCACATCCCAATATCATGACCTACAACCGAATAAGTTGGATATTCAAGTTCAGTCATGAGTATCGATAAAATTTTAGCAATACGCCCCGTATCATAACTTCCATCCAGTGGAGCTGAATTTCCTGTTCCGGGTAAATCAACTGCGATTGCTTGATAACCCTGTTTCGCCAGTTCAAGCATGACTTTGTGCCACGCATACCATGTCTGCGGCCAGCCCGGAATAAGCAATACAGCTGGACCTTCCCCTAAGGTGACGTAGTGTAATTTTTTACTTTCGATGTGAATGTAATGATGTTGGAATTCGTTATATGAGTTTTCATTGAATAATTGAGTTTTCATGTTGATCTCTTACGATTCCTTAAATACCTAATAACTGATTAATTTGACTCTGATTCACAGGGGCAGCAGCAAAGTCATCAAACACTTTATCGGTGACATGAATAATATTTTGCTTAATAAACTCGGCACCTTCGCGTGCGCCATCATCCTTATTTTTTAGGCAACATTCCCACTCTAATGTGGCCCAGCCTTCGTAGTCGTAATGTGCTAACTTGGAAAAAATCGTTTTAAAGTCAACTTGACCATCACCCGTAGAACGGAATCGAGCTGCTCGATTTCCCCAGCTTTGATAGCCGCTGTACATTCCTTGGCGGCCTGTTGGATTAAATTCGGCATCTTTAACATGAAACATGCGAATGAAATCTTTATAGATATCGATATATTCCACATAGTTCAGTTGTTGCAAAACAAAATGACTTGGGTCAAAAAGAATATTACAACGTGGGTGGTTATGAGTTCGCTCTAAAAACATTTCAAATGTAATGCCGTCATGCAAATCTTCACCGGGGTGAATTTCATAGCAAAGGTTGACGTCTTGTTCATCACAAGCATTCAAAATAGGAAGCCAGCGACGCGCTAATTCATCAAACGCCGTTTCGATGAGTCCTGACGGTCTTTGAGGAAATGGAAATACATAAGGCCACGCCAAAGAGCCTGAAAATGTCCCCATGTCTTTAAGACCTAAGCGGGCAGATGCTTGAATTGAAGCGAGCATTTGCTGTTTTGCCCACTCGGTTCTAGCCGCTGAATTGCCATGCAAATGAGATGGGGCAAAGTTATCGCACATTGAGTCATAAGCAGGGTGCACAGCCATTAACTGCCCAAAAATATGTGTCGTTAACTCACTAATTTTTAAGCCATGATTATTTAAAGTACCTAATATTTCATCGCAATAATCTTGGCTTTCTGCTGCCAAATTGACATCAAATAAACGCTTATCCCAAGCAGGAAGCTGTACTGCTTCAAAGCCTTGGTTTGCTACCCAAGCAGCAATATCTTCTAGACGGTTAAAAGGAAAAACATCATCACTAAATTGAGCAAGATGAATACTAGGGCCTTTGATGGTTTTCATAATAAAACCTAATTAATTGTCGATCGACAAACAATAGGCTGAATTTTGGATAAAAACAACTTTTTATTGGAAAATCAAAACAAAACGAAAGTATTTTGAATAAATCTCATTGATTTATTTGTGAAAATATTTTTTTCGAATAATAATAAAAAGACGTAATAAATTTGATGAAGTGTCATTATGGCTGGCAGACCAAGAGAGTTTGATCGAGAAGAAGCCCTCGTAAAAGCGAGAGATTTTTTCTGGCTTCATGGCTATGAAGGCACATCCATGTCAGATTTAGTTGAAGTTTTGGGGATCGCTTCAGCGCGAATTTATAAAGCATTTGGCTCAAAAGAGGCCTTATTCAGAGAGGCTGTAAATCACTACGAAAAAAATGAAGGTAATTTTGCGCTAAACGCTTTAAAGCAAAAAAATATTAAAGATGCCATCAGCCAATTATTTCAAGATGCGCTAGCGCTTTATACGCAAGCCAACCATTCGTATGGATGTATGGTCGTGTCCGCAGCGAGTGTGCTAGGTGAAGAGAACCAAGCTGTTTTAGACTGGATGAAAGCACAGCGTATAGCGCGAGGGCAGAGTCTGGTCGATCGATTTGTTCAAGCAAAATCAGACGGTCAATTAGTGGCTGAAGCAAATCCTGAAACGCTGGGGCAGTATTACGCACTTGTTCTTCATGGATTATCTGTTCAAGCAAGAGATGGATATTCACCAGAAGAGCTTTCTCAGGTGATTCATTTCGCATTAAAAAATCTAGATCAATACGTTGTAAATGTTTAATTAATTGGGTTTATTTGATTTGTGGGGGCAGAACTCCAGATATAAGAGATCTGTCTTTCTACCAAAGAATCCAACTTCGGGTGTTTCAATACTTGGTGTCAGCTCACGATAAAATTTTCTGTTTTAATTTCTTTTAATTCTAATAAATATTCAAGATGTCCTAAGAGTTGTTCATAACGTTCTTTGTCATAAACATCTTTTGAATAATGTAAACCTGTTTGAGCAATAGCAGTAATTTTTTCATATTTTTCATACCAAACTTTCGTTCAAACAGTTAGGGATTTGAACAGAGTTAGAATTTTAGTGTATTAAAAAATTGACATAGTGTGATTGTGGTTGAGTACAGCAATGTCAAAAAAAAAAAGAAAAAATGAAATTACTATTCCTCTAGGAATTGTTTTACAGGTACAGCCCTTTTGACATCAAAAATGGCTGATCATTATTGTGAGGGAAGGGACATATGCGTTTTTCATTGCCAGCTAAAATTGCAAATAATATTGATCGTTCGGGTTTAATAAATAGTATGCCTTTCAATCCAGATATGTCATTGAGTACGCCCCAAGGAAAATATACCTGTGTTCACTATGGAATTATGATTCCAAATTTACCTGAACCTTTTAATTTCCTAAATATTATTGTGGTCGTGGGACAACCTCAAGTTAAGCTATTTCGAAATCAACATTTAATCAAGACAAGTGATGTAGATACGGCTAACGTTTTAATTGGTACAGCTACTGGAACCCCTGATCATTTTAATGGCTATAGTGTAGAAAAAGATTGCACACTAGTGACTAATGGTAGCTACTTAAAGTTTGGCAATGATGTCACGATTGAAGGAACATACCCCGAATTTCATGCTCACCGTGAAGGCCACAACTTTAATTTTGATTTAAAGCTTCGTGCAACAGATAAAATTGCACACTTCACGAATCTTGTGGGTGGTTTATATGACCATTGGGCTTTGCTGTGTGAGTACGAAGGATATGTAGAGCAAGCGGGTGTAAAAACAGAAATTAAGGGTTTATGTACTTACGAATATGCTCGTGGCATTAGTGTCAAACTTCCCATTAACTTTTTTACCTATCAAATTTTAAATATTGATGAAAAAACCCAAGTCCTATTTGTAGATTCGTTTGGTCCATTAGGTTTAACGTTGCAAAGTAGAGTCTATGTGCGCTCTCTAGATGACCATGGCGGAATTTATTCTCGTGGTTTTAAATCTATTGTTCATGAATATGAACCTAAAAGAGTTACGACGCCAGATGGAATTAGTATGCGTTTACCACATAAATTTAGTTGGCAAGTGGATGATGAACATGGAAATCTGCTAATTAAAATTGATGGTATTACTAACCGTGACTTTAAGTATGGTATGGCGGGAGGCTATGCGGGAAGTTACCAATATAGTGGGCTATTTAAAGGGAAACCAATACAAGGTAGAGCCTATATTGAATACATAGACCCGAAATAATCTTAAAATTTAATCAAGCACTTGTCCTCAATACGCTCTGCTTTTTACATCGGGTCGGGGCGTTTTTGAAAATTACATTTACACGTATAAGAGCTGTAAACTTGCGGTTCATACTGAATAAAAACTTTATTGTTAACTTAGTTAGATGGTATTTTACTCAGCTATTGCTTTGGTTTCGATTGAGTTTGTAATTGTGAGCATGTCTATAAAAGAATCAAAAATTCGTAGTGATGCGGGCATCTTTCCTTGGCTAACTTATTTAACAATGAAAGACATGGGATTAGATACGGATGCTATCTTCTCAAGTGTTAATTTTTTAGAGCATGCCCTGAATATCCCAGATAAAAACGTAAGATATGACAATCGTATTCAAGAGAAATTTTGGGCTGCTGCTGAAAAGGTCAGTGGTAATAAAGATATTGGGTTAGTCGTAGGCGGGCGAATGCCTGTACTACGTGGCGATTTATTTGAATATGTATTCTTAAGTAGTGCTACTTTCGGCCAAGGTTTAAATACAGCAATAAAATATTATCATCTATTTACCAGTGCATTTGATGTTTTAAAGCTTGAGGTAAAAGGAGAGGATGCTTACTTGATTGGTTTAGAGCATTCTATTCGGCACTATTTAGAATGTGCGATCTCAGTTTTATTAGCATATTTAAAACATGTTTCTAATGAAAAATTTAAGCCTTTAGAAGTGTGGCTGACTTATCGTGAAGGTGCGGATGCAAAGCGATATCAAGAGATCTGGGGATGTCCTGTATATTTCAATATGCCTGAAGGGTGTATCAAGTTTAATGCTGGTATTCTAAATGACTCTTCTGTAGCGGCTAATAAAACATTAAATAAAATCCATGAGACTATTATTGAAGAATCTTTAACTCAGATAGAAAAGCATGAACTGGTTTTTAAAATCGAAAATACTCTTCAAGATCAACTAAAATCAGGAAATTTTAAAATAGATGATATTGCTAAAACACTCAATATCACTTCAAAAGCCTTAAGAACTGACTTAAAAGAAATTGGTACGAGCTATAGAAAAAGTAATTAAATAGAATACCGTCAAAAGCTTGCACGAGATTTGTTAGAAAACACACAGTTAAAAAGTGATGAGGTGGTTTAACTTGCTAGGCTTTTCTGAGCCTTCAGCTTTTTTCTAGAGCATTCAAATATTGGACTGGTGAAACTCCTTCACAATATCGGAAACGTAAAAGTAAAAAGATTATTACTCTTTAAATGTATTTGACTTAATCATGAGCGGTAAACCAAGTTCAGATAATAAACCTGTCCGTGAATTTGGAACACTTTTTCTCTCTAAATCAATAAGCTCAATAAATTCTTTATTAAATTGTTTTTTTTGGTATTTTTCTAAAATTTCATTAATATATTTATTTATACAAGACTTTATTTTTCATTCAAAATAAGCTAATGAAATTAAATTTTAAGTAATTTCACCTAACTTAAATGAAAATACGTAAATTGAATTATTTTAAACTTAGGAGTTTATGCCTTGTAGAATGATATGGCTGTAACAAGAATGTTTCAAATGATGTGTATAGAAATGAACAATTGGTTTTACTGGTATTTTTTATCATAAGCTGTTGTATAAAAATTGAGTGTTATCTTTTGCGGAAAAGCTAGAAAAAATAAGTTATAAGTAGAAATATTTTTATGTGATTATTCAAGTAATTAAGGGTTGTCGTAGAGAAGATTTATATAAAAAAGCTGTAATATTACATTGAAAATAATTCATAAAAAAAAGTAATTAATAGTATTAAAATAAAGAATTAATTAAAACATTATAAAAAACAAATATATTTTTAGTAAATTAGACTAAACATTAAAAAAAAAGTAGACAAACCTTTCTGTATGTATTAGAAATTAAAAAAACTAAAGCTGAGCTAAAACAAAAATGGATGTTAATAATTTAAAAGCAGTAATTATTATTGATGTAGAATTACCATTAGGTGTAATTACAAATACAGCAGCAATATTAGGAATGAGTCTTGGTAAGAAATATCCTGACATTGTGGGACATAACCTTATAAATAAAGATAAAGAAACGCATGAGGGGATAACTGTTATTGGATTACCTATCTTAAGTGCGGATAAAGATAAGCTAAAGAATATAAGAAATAATGCAAAACAATTTGAAAATCAAATATTTGAAGTTAATGTTTTAAATTTGACAAGATTTACACGTTCATATGAGGAATACGCTGAAAAATTAGAGCAAATCGCGAATGAAGATCTTGAATACCAAGGGATTTTATTATGTGGTGAGAAAAAAGCCATAAATAAATTAACGGGTAATTTAAGTTTATTTAAATAATAAAAAAGGGGATTAAATGTACAAGATTTAATCCCCTTTCTCTTAACAACCTTGCGAAAGATTGTTAAATCAACCCCTGTATGATGCAATTAGGAGATGATCGTGGATCATAACATTTATAGCAACTCAAGCCAAGAAAAAGCAGACTTAAGATATCTGATACCTGAGGATACTTATTATCATGGACATCCTGAAGTTGTTGATTGGACTTCAAAGTTTTCAACTGAAGCTGAAAAATATGAGGTATTTAAAAATATTCATTTAGCACTACAAAAAGTAGATATTGGTAAAGCTAATAAGGTAGCAACTGCTTGGTATGAGTTTACAACTTTTGTTCCTACCTTTTTATCATTAGCTGTTGTGTTAACAGATGATCCTGAGCGTCAACACCATTTAATTCAGATTGCCTATGATGAATTGGGTGGGCAGGATAAACAGTATATTCATTCAAAGCTTTTTTTGGATGCAATTGAAAAAGTAAACTTAAGTTATAAAAAAGATTATGAAATAGTAAACATTAAAAATATTTTAGAAGGATTAAAAAATACTTTACTTAATACAAAGAGCCAGTATGGGATAGTTGGTCTCCTGTTAAGTTTTGAAATTATCGCTGAAGAAAATATTGAAACTTTATTTAAAGGATTATGCTTTGATGATAATTGTATTGCTTTGTTAAGTGATACCCCTTTTTTTGAAATTCATCGAGCAGATGAGACAGAGCATATTCGTCATTCTGTAGCTAATTTTTTAAGATTTTGCCAAACAGATGAATCAAAAAAAGAATTTATGATTTCATTTGAAGATGGCCTTAATTTTTGGCGAAACTTCTGGAATTATATTGCTGAAAATTTAAGTATCTCTACAAAATAAAATTAATTAAAGAGAGCAGGAAATGATGAAAAAAGTAGTAGTTTTTATTGAAACGAACTTCACTGGTTTGGATGCACTAACATATTGTAAGGAAAAGGGATATCACTCTGTATTAATCACAGATAGTTATGAGCGCTTTTTAAGTTGGTTTCCTGCTTCCTCTCTATCGAAAATTGACCAAGCAAGTGAAATAATTAATGTTAAAAATTCAAATGATTTGGATGAGCTTGTAAAAGCACTTAAAAAATTTGAAAAGATAGACGCTATATTAACATTTGCAGAAATAAGGACTCTAGTTACTGCAAAATTAGCAAAAGAAATGAATGTTAAACATAGTAGCTATCAGGCAATTGAAGTAGCTCAAAATAAGAGTCTTATACGTAAAATTTTAGATGAAAATAAAGTTGAAAAGGTGAATTCAGTAGTTGTTAAAGATATCAATAGTATTGATGAGGAGATTGAAAAAAATAATTTGAAATATCCATTTTTTATTAAGCCATTACAAGGGCATTCAAGCATTGGAGCAAGTGTATGTAGGGATAAAAATGATCTTCTAAATTATAAACAAAAATATATTAAAAGTAATCAGGATGGAATCTCTGATGAACTTGTAATTGAGGATTATCTGGAAGGCCAACTTGTTAGTGTAGAAACATTAACTTTTGGTAAAGGGCAACATGCCATTATTGGAGTTGCTGATAGAGATATTGTTCATGATTGTGTTGAGATTGGATCATCCTTTACTTTAGACAACCGAATTGCAGGTTTGGCAAAGGAAAAAGCAAAAAAAATACTTAATTGCATAAATTATGATTATGGTTCAAGTCATATAGAACTAATTGTAAATGATGAAGAGGCTAGACTGGTAGAAGTTAATACGAGAGTGGGTGGGAGTGGGCATTCGGTCATGATGGATATCGCTACCGGCCGGTCTATCGTAGGTGATTGTATTGAGTGTAGTTTAGGAAATTTAAAGTTTAATGAAAATTTATATGAAAATAAGAAAATGGGAGCAAGCTGGCAGTGCTTTGTTCCAAATAAAGAAGGGGTAATTAAAAAATTACCAAATATAGAAATACTTCAAAAAATGAAAGATATAACCAATATTTGGTTTCATTACCAAGAAAATGAAAAAATTGAAGATTTAAAATCAAATTTTAGTTGGGTTGTTCAGGTAATGGCAAAAGGAGAAGACCGAGAAGCTGCAAAATTTAATGCGCTCTCGTGTATTAATTATATTCGTGAAAATTCATTGGTAGAGTAGATGCCTATGGATATTTCACTGAAAAATCTAGTTTTTTTGTCTAGTGCAACCTTTATATCATCATTAGGTTCGATACTATTACAAATTTCTTTAACATTTTATTTTTATGAAACTACAAAATCTGCCTTATTAACAGGAATACTGGTTAGCCTTCAATGGCTACCAGCGTTACTAGTTGTCTTTATAAGGAATAATTGGGAATCTGGAAGTAGCCCATTATTGAAATGGAGATTCTCTGAACTTTTCTCAGTTGCAATAACATTCTTACTTATATTTTTCATAGATAAAAGTATTTATTGGATAGTAGTACTCTTATTTGTTAGAGGTATGTTCGATCAAATCGTTCGAGTTAATAGAACAGTTGCATGTAGATATGTATTTACTAGTAAAAATCTACAATTTTATTCAAGTATATTGCAGAGCAGCTATCATATTGGAATTAGCGTAGCTGCTATTCTAGCTATTGTGTTTATAGGAAAATTAAATCTTAATGGAATTATTTTAGTTAATATAGTTACCTATTTTATTTCGATTGGATTGATTGGATTTTCAAAAATATTAAGAGATTTTCCTAAAACTTTAAGTGGTGAAAGTAATAATATTTTTTTTGGAATAAAGGATTATGTATCAATACTTACGAATAATAAATTTGTTAGGATATATGCACTTCTTTTTCCAATTACAGCAATTTTTTTTTCAGGGAACATATACAGTTTTACAAACAATATATCCATTGCAGAAATATCATATTACTGCAAATGAGAGCTCTATGTCATATGTTGTTGCTGGTATAGCAATTATTGCTGGATCGCTAACATTTACATATATATCTAAGAAGATTGATTTGTATAGTAATTTTTCAATTTCAATCATAATAATTTTGTCATTATTAACAGTAGTCAGCTATACATTGTGCTTAATGGTAGATAATAAATTTTTAGCACTAATTTTATTTATGCTAATGGTTTTTATTTTTGAAATATTATGGATGTATGGATATATTGGATCTGTAAAATATTCACCAGATGGCAAACTCAGCTTAATTTATGGGATATCATTTTCAATTGGCTGCTTCGGTGCAGGATTGATGAGTATGATTTTAGGTTTCTTAATAGATTTAATAAATAACCAATTTCTTAAATTAATTTTAATTTCAAATATTGTATATATGGCAATAATATTATTGTTGTGTCAAAGCAAAATAACTATTGTAAAAAGATTAGGAGTGGCAAATGAAAAATTGGATTAAAAATGAATTTTTTGAAATGAATGAAGAAAACTTTAATCTTTTACTAGATTTTAAAATTCCAGGTATCATTGTAAAAAATTTTATACCAAAAGAAATATGTAATTTGATTGCAGAAAGGTTGATTGAATCTGATTTCTCAAATTATTCACATTTAAATGATATTCCAGTAAATCATATAGGTGTATGTCATAACCAATGTGTTATGAAAGAGAAAAACTATTATTTTGAGCAGAGAGAAAAAGCATTAGAACAGATAAGTAATAT
>Ga0065703_1000070_pt1 | contig 28056 bp, 24 predicted proteins | sample SwiRhicommunBV21_FD_59090 | JGI IMG/M metagenome (GOLD analysis project Ga0065703, IMG submission 59090) | Switchgrass rhizosphere microbial communities from Buena Vista Grasslands Wildlife Area, Michigan, USA - BV2.1 v1 | ecosystem: Host-associated > Plants > Roots > Rhizosphere > Soil ...
CTTGATCCGGTTTTTTTATGATTTTACGTTTAATCTTCTTTTTGTGCTTTATATGCGTAAGCGTAGTTATAGCCGTAACCATAACCCGCGCTAGCACGTTGAATGTCATTGAGAATAAAGCCGTTGACTTTGACACCCGCTTGTTCAAAGCGATTAAGTGTTAATTCAAGCTCTTTCATTTGTGACTTAGCATAACGAGCTACAATTAAGTTCACACCAGTGTATTGCGAAATAATAATACCATCGGTTACTGCAAGTACTGGTGGAGTATCAATAATAATGTGGTCATATTGACTTTGTAGCTGTTCAAGTAATTCTTTAAATTGGTTTGAGCTTAAAATTTCTGAAGGATTTGTTGGGCTCTTACCACGTGTAATTACATCAAGGTTAGCAACTTGAGTCTTGTGCAAAACTTTTTGTAGGTCAGCTTGACCACTTAGCAATTCAGAAAGTCCAGGTTTTACATCGACATCAAAATATTTGTGCATATAACCACGACGCATATCGGCATCGATCAGTAATACACGTTTATCACCTTGTGCAAAAATTGTTGCAAGGTTAGTCGAAATAAATGATTTACCGACTTCTGGAGATGGCCCCGCAATCATAATGATATTATTTTTTGCATTTGCTAATGCAAAATGAATCGCAGTACGGATGCTACGTAAGCTCTCAATTGCAATATCATCACTATTTTTAACAGCAAGAATAGGAATGCTCTTCTTTTTCTTTAAAATCTTGATGCGACTTTCTTGAATTGGAGAGCGAGGTACGGTTGCATACACAGGTAAATCTAACTCATTTTCAATTTGACTAGAATCTTTAATACCAGTACGTAACATATTGCGTAGCAAACTAATTATTACACCGATAAATCCGCCGACAAACATAGAAAGGATTAAGACAATCAGTTTTTTAGGTTTAATAGGTTTAACTGGTTCTACAGCAGTATCAATAATACGGACATTACCAATTTCACCTGCGTTGGCGATTTTGAGCTGCTGATAAGAGTTAAGTAATGATGTATAAAGTTCTGTATTAACTTTTACATCGCGATAAAGTTGTAAATATAAGCGTTGTGTTTCAGGGAGTTGTGTTAAGCGATTGTTAAGATCACCAATCTTTTTATTGATCTCTGCAATTTGAGCATCGATTTGTCGGATTAATGGATGATCATTGGTATATTTTGCTGAAAGCTCAGCTTGTTTCTGCTGTAATTCGATCTTAAGCTTTTCTAGGTCAATATTTTGTTTGAGTAATAGTTCAGATTCTGCATTCACATCTACCGTTTTATACTTTTCACGGAACTGGTTAAATTTGATCTCGGAATCTTCAAGTTGTTTTTTTAGTTCTGGTAATTGTTTTTCAAGAAAAGCTAAAGTTTGTTTAGATTCAAGAGACTTTCGTTCAATGTTTTGTTCATGATAAACATTTAAAACATTATTAAGAACTTGTGTGATGTGTTCTGGGTCTTGGCCTAAATAGCTTAAACCAATAACACCAGTCGTTTTACCTTTTTCAGCAATAGAATAAATTGAATTAAATTGATTTACAGCTGTTGGAAGAGCTAATTTAGTTAAAGTATAATTTTGATCTTTAAGGTTGCCTTGCGTATTAATCTGAACTTGCCATAAACCTTTATTGGAATTTAGTATATTTTTTTGATTTAACTGACCATTAAATACAATTTGATCGTTATAAATCAGGTTAAATCGATTAGTATCTTTAAATTCCAGTTTTAAGGGTTTATCTAAATAATATTCAGGTACATCAAGTTGTCGAATAGTCAAGCTATTGTCTTGTATAGTGTAAATTATGGCATCATGATGATACTCAAGTTTACTTTTGTCTTGTGAAACTAGCTTACTAACCAATCCAGATTGATTATCTTTGATTCTAATATCAAGATTAAGGTTACGGATAACTTGTCCCAAAACCATACGAGATTTCAAAATCTCAATTTCTGCATCAGCAGGGGACTTCTGTCCTAAGCCACCTGTTACTTTAGATAGATCTCCAAGTAGGGCTGCAGATGCAGCACCTTTACTATCTTCAACTTGTACCATTGCGTCTACAGAGTACGTGTCTGGTGTTATGCGTAGATATAGTAGGGCACAAATTAAACTTAAGATCACACAGCATGCTATGATTTTCCACTGCGCAATTAAAGAAAAGAATAGCTCTTTTAAATCAATGCTATCTTCGATAGTTTTAGAATTTTGGTTCATAAATTTACAACTAATACAGAATTATAATTGAGTATGCCAATCTTGCACATAGCTTTGAATGTTCTGGCAAGTCTGATCAAAAAATGCTTGGTCATGCTGATAAGGGTCGGGTACATTTTGTCCTTGCCAATGCCCAAGCCGAAAAACTTTACCTTTAGCAAATGGCCAAGTTTGTTCAATATGCTTTTGTTGATTAGTGCTCATGACCAAAATCAAATCATTTTGTTTAATCAATTCGGCGTTAAGCTGACGAGCAATATGTCGTCTTATATCGATACTCAACTGATCCATACAATAGATAGCTTTATCATCGGCAGCATGCCCTACTAATGCAGAAATACCTGCAGAAGAGATATTTAATGTTGGATGCCGCGCTTTTAAAAAATATTCTGCCATTGGACTACGGCAAATATTACCCACGCATACTAATAAAATATTTTGTAATTGCATGCTAGTTTTTACCTAATTGATCAAAGGTATAAAGTGCACTTGAGAATGGTACAATTTGGTTCATAATACGTTGCCAGCGAGTTAAGCCAGTTGCATCAATATACACGATATCATTTTTTTGCATCTCGAATTGATTAGAGAGTGCAAGGTTACCAATGCTACTTAAATTAAGCTGATAAATAGTTGATTTTTTTGTTTGTAAATTAGTGCGCATGACATAGATGCGAGCGACACTTGCAGAGTATGGATTAACGCCTTCACTTTCACCCAATACATCACTTAAAGTCATACCCTGATCACGTAATGGAATTGCTGAGCTTTTATTAGATTCTCCCATTACATAGAGTTTCTGGTTTTGTTTAGTATTTACATAAATCGTATCGTTGGGTTGTACCAATAATTTGTGTAGCGAATATCCTTGCTTCTCAAGTGCAACTACATTTAAGTTATACACTTTGCCATTTCGAATGAGTTGAATATCAGTATTGTCGCCAGATTCTTGATTTACACCACCTGCCATACTTAGTGCTGTATAAATACTGATAGGTTGATCGTCTAAAGTATATTGTCCACTTTTCATAACCTGACCGTTAACAAAATAGCGTTTGGCTTGATAAGACAAGACCCGAACCACAACATCAGGTGCTTTTAAATACTTAGCAAATTGGCTTCTTAAATATTGATTTGTTTCAGCAAGTGTTTTGCCAGCAATATGAACTTGTCCTACAAGTGGTAGTTGAACGTTTCCAGCAGAGTCAATTGGATAGCCAAATGCTTTAATATCTGTAGAAGCACCTTGAATTGGTGGAGTGATTTCAGGGTAAGCCCAAAGCTGAATAGATAGGACATCCCCAGAACTTAAGCGATATTGATAAAAAGGGGTATTAAATAATGCGCTTATATTTCCTTGAGAACCCAAAGACTCAGAACTAATTTTTGGAATATTATTTTGGGTGAGTTGAACGACTGAAACTTCCGCCCCTTGATCGGTTTTAAACGTCCCTTGTTCAGGTAAGTCGTAAGTTTGTAAGCCTGAGGTGACTGCGCATCCTGTAAACGGAAGTGAAATGGCTAAAAATAATAATGTGCTCTGATACTTCACATTCAAACCCTTTACTGTTTGTAATCCAATGATACTTTGTATGAAAACACACTGGATTGTAGTCTATAATTAACTCAAATCATACTTTATTTATCAGTCCCTGATTGTATATTTCAAGAAATTTTTGTTTAAAGTCTGCTATATTATCGTAGTAGGTCGTATCCATGATGTTTCTCCATTTAAAATTAAATGGTTAGGTTTTATATATGTTTCAACTCGAACAACTAAAAATAGCGATTATCGGCTTAGGGTATGTTGGACTGCCTTTAGCAGTTGAATTTGGTAAACATAAGCCTACACTGGGTTTTGATATAAATAAACATCGAGTACTAGAGTTACAAAGTGGTCATGATCATACTTTAGAAGTAACCTCGGAAGAACTAAAACAGGTAGAACGGCTTTCATACACTGCGGATATCGAGGATTTGCAGAATTCAAACTTCTTTATTGTGACTGTACCGACACCAATCGATGATTTTAAACAGCCGGACCTGACTCCACTTGTAAAGGCATCTCAAAGTATTGCCACAGTGATAAAAAAAGGTGATATCGTTGTTTATGAGTCAACTGTTTATCCTGGCGCGACAGAAGAAGTATGTATACCTGAGTTAGAAAAGCATTCGGGTTTAAAGTTTAATCAGGATTTCTTTGTGGGGTATAGCCCTGAGCGGATTAATCCTGGTGATAAACAGCGCCGTGTAACCAATATTTTAAAAATTACATCTGGCTCTACACCATCTGTGGCTGACTTTGTTGATGAGGTATATAACTTAATTATTGAAGCTGGTACACATAAAGCACCAAGTATAAAAGTTGCTGAGGCTGCAAAAGTCATCGAAAATACACAAAGAGATGTCAATATTGCATTAATCAATGAGTTGGCTCTTATTTTTAATAAAATGGGTATTGATACAGAAGAAGTACTCAAAGCAGCTGGTACAAAATGGAATTTTTTAAATTTTAGACCAGGACTGGTTGGTGGCCATTGTATTGGTGTTGATCCGTATTATTTAACACATAAAGCAGAGTCAATTGGTTTACATCCTGAGATTATTTTGGCTGCTCGGCGTTTAAATGATCGCATGGGAGAATATGTTGCAACTCAATTGATCAAGGAAATGGTGAAACAGCGTATACAAGTTGTTGGTGCTCGGATATTAATTTTAGGCTTGAGTTTTAAAGAAAACTGCCCAGATATCCGAAACACCAAAATTGTAGATATGGTAAAAGCGCTAAAGGAATACGATTTGGATCTTGATATTTACGATCCTTGGGTAGATAGTGCTGAAGTGGAAGCAGAGTATGGTTTAGCCCCAATTATGGAGTTAAAGCAGGGTCGGTACGATGCGATAGTGATTGCTGTTGCTCATGATCAGTTTAAGGCAATGTCGAGTCAGGAGTTCCTTGCATTAGGCAAAGAAAAACATGTTTTATATGATTTAAAATATGTTTTAAATAAAGAACAAAGTGATATTCGACTGTAAAAAATTAGTAGCATAGGAATTTTATGAAAATTTTAGTCACTGGTGGCGCAGGTTTTATTGGCTCTGCTGTCATTAGAAATATTATAAAAAATACTCAAGATGAAGTATTAAATATAGATAAATTAACATATGCTGGCAATTTAGAATCATTGTCTGAAATTGATACAGACCCACGATATCATTTTCAACAAGTTGATATTTGTGATGGTGATCGTTTAACAGAAATTTTTAAAGATTTTAAGCCTGATGCTGTTATGCACCTTGCAGCAGAGTCACATGTTGATCGATCAATTGACGGTCCTGCTGAGTTTATTACAACAAATATCGTTGGAACTTATACACTATTGGAAGTTACTCGTAAGTACTGGCTAGAATTAGACGAAGAAAATAAAGCTTCTTTTAAGTTTCATCATATTTCAACAGATGAAGTATATGGTGATTTAGAAGGTACAACAGACTTGTTTACGGAAACAACTTCTTACGCACCAAGTTCACCATATTCAGCAAGTAAAGCAAGCTCGGATCACTTAGTACGTGCTTGGCATAGAACATATGGTTTACCGACAGTGGTAACGAATTGTTCAAATAACTATGGACCATATCATTTCCCTGAGAAATTAATACCGTTAGTGATATTAAATGCTTTGGATGGTAAGGCATTACCTATTTATGGTAAAGGTGATCAGATTCGTGATTGGCTGTTCGTCGAAGATCATGCCAAGGCGTTATATAAAGTTCTGACTGAGGGGCAAGTTGGAGAAACTTATAATATTGGCGGGCATAACGAAAAACAAAATATAGAAGTTGTGAAAACAATTTGTAAAATTTTAGATGAATTAAAACCACAGAATAATCATCAATCTTATGAGAAATTAATCACTTTCGTAAAAGACCGCCCAGGACATGATTTACGTTATGCAATTGATGCTTCAAAAATTGCAAAAGATTTAGGCTGGAAGCCTGAGGAAACATTTGAAACAGGCATTAGAAAGACTGTTGAGTGGTATTTAAATAATTTGGAGTGGTGCCGCCGGGTACAAGATGGCAGTTACCAAAGAGAAAGATTAGGTGTAAGTGCATAATGAGTACAAAGGGTATAATTTTAGCAGGTGGTTCAGGAACACGTTTGTATCCGATCACGAAAGGCGTTTCAAAACAACTTTTACCAATTTACGATAAACCAATGGTTTATTATCCATTGTCTGTGTTGATGTTGGCCGGTATTCGTGAAGTTCTAATTATCAGTACGCCAGAAGATATAGATGGTTTTAAGCGATTACTGGGTGATGGTTCACAGTTTGGCGTGGAATTAAGTTATGCGATTCAGCCAAGCCCAGATGGTTTGGCTCAAGCGTTTATTATTGGCGAAGAGTTTATTGGCGAAAGTAATGTCTGTTTAGTACTTGGCGATAATATTTTCTATGGTCAAGGTTTTACACCAATGCTACGTCAAGCCGTGACACGCCAAAAAGGTGCAACTGTATTTGGTTATCAAGTAAAAGATCCTGAACGTTTCGGTGTTGTTGAGTTTGATGAGCAAAAACGAGCAATTTCATTAGAAGAAAAACCAAAACAGCCAAAATCGAACTTTGCGGTTACAGGTCTTTATTTTTACGATAACGATGTCGTGAAGATTGCAAAACAAGTAAAACCTTCAGATCGTGGTGAACTTGAGATTACGACAGTAAACCAGATGTATTTAGACCGTGGTGATCTCAATGTCGAGTTACTTGGACGTGGTTTTGCTTGGTTAGATACAGGAACACATGCGAGCTTGCTTGAAGCTGCACAGTTTGTTGAAACTCTTGAAAAACGTCAAGGTTATAAAGTAGCTTGTCTCGAAGAAATTGCACTTCATAATGGTTGGTTGACGAAAGCTCAAGTGTTAGAAATCGGCCAAAGCATGAGTAAAAATGATTATGGTCAATATTTGATTTCTTTGGTAACTGAATAAAATGAGTCTTGTAAAATTAATTGACTTGCCGAGTTTTGGTGATGAACGAGGTGGTTTAGTTGCGATTGAGTCTAATCAGTCAATTCCTTTTGATGTGAAACGTTTGTATTACATCTTTAACACGTCAAAAAAACCGCGTGGTTTTCATGCTCATATTGATTTAAAACAAATTGCAATATGTTTGAAAGGTAGTTGCAGATTTATTCTGGATAATGGCTTTACTAAAGAAGAAGTTATTTTAGATAACCCGACCCAAGGTTTGGTCATTAAAGGATTGATCTGGCGTGAAATGCATGATTTTTCAGAAGATTGTGTATTGCTAGTTTTAGCAAATGAGCACTTTACAGAGCAAGATTATATTCGAAATTACGATGAGTTTCTCTATAAAGTAAATCAGCCCTATATTCATCCATTATCCGATGTTAAATCTAAAAATATTGGTCAAAAAACAAAAGTTTGGCAATATAGTGTGATTTTTCCACAAGCAGTTATCGGGGAAAATTGTAATATTTGTGCACACACTATGATTGAAAATGATGTGCGAATTGGTAATAACGTCACAATTAAATCAGGTGTTTATGTATGGGATGGGATTACATTAGAAGATAACGTTTTCATTGGCCCTAGCGTTACTTTTACAAATGATAAAGCCCCCCGTTCAAAGCAATATCCCGATGAGTTTCTAAAAACTGTAGTTGAACAAGGTGCAAGTATTGGTGGTAATGCTACCATTTTACCAGGCAGAAGAATTGGTCGAAATGCATTAGTTGGTGCAGGCGCAGTAGTAACTAAAGATGTTCCGGAAAATGCAATTGTAGTAGGAAATCCTGCAATTATTAAAGGCTATGTGAAATAATGATTCCTTTCTTAGATTTAAAAAGTATAAATAGTCAATATCGTGCAGAACTTATTGAAGCCTGCGCTCGTGTTATAGACTCTGGATGGTATATAGGTGGAAATGAGTTAGCTCAATTTGAGCAAAAATTTGCGGAATACTGTGGAGTGAAATTTGCAATTGGAGTTGCAAATGGTCTAGATGCCTTGATTCTTACGCTTCGGGCGTGGAAAGAATTGGGTAAACTAAATGATGGTGATGAAGTAATCGTTCCATCAAATACATACATTGCAAGTATTTTGGCAATCACTGCAAATAACCTAACTCCAGTTTTAGTCGAACCAGATATTAATACCTATAATATCGACCTAAACAAGATAGAAGCTGCAATTACTCCAAAAACAAAAGTAATCTTACCTGTTCATTTATATGGACAATTAGCAGAAATGCCCGCAATTATGGCAAATCGCAAATAAATATAATTTACTTGTTTTGGAAGATTCAGCACAATCACATGGTGCTGAAATTAATGGAATAAAAGCTGGAAATTGGGGGGATGCTTCAGGCTTTAGTTTTTATCCAGGTAAAAATTTGGGTGCATTAGGCGATGCAGGTGCCGTAACGACTAATGATGAAGAACTTGCACAGATGTTACGTGCTCTTCGTAATTATGGTTCACATGAAAAATATAAAAATTTAGTACCGGGTGTCAATAGCCGTCTTGATGAGATTCAGGCTGCAATGCTGGATATTAAATTGAAGTATCTGGATCAAGATATAGCACATCGCCGTGAAATTGCTCAATTGTATTTGGAGCGTATCGTAAATCCTTTAATTAAGCTGCCATTAGATCATGAAAATGCTGAGAAATATCAACAGCATGTTTGGCATTTGTTTGTGATCCGTACTGAGCATCGTGAGGCTTTGCAAAAGTATTTGGCTGAAGAGGGTGTGCAAACTTTAATTCATTATCCTATTCCACCGCACAAACAGCAGGCTTATAAAGAATGGAATGATTTAAGTTATCCAGTATCTGAACAGATTCATGCAGAAGTAATGAGTTTACCTATTGGACCAACGTTAAGCGTAGAAGAGGCTGAGAAAGTAATTCAGATTTGTAATAATTTTAAAGTCTAAAATGAATTTACTTAAAACCAGTGTATTAAATGGAGTTGCTGTTTTAATTAAAACAGCAACTATGTTTATTCTTAATAAAATTTTAGCTGTTTATGTTGGTCCAGCTGGTTATGCAGCAATAGGTCAATTTCAAAATTTTATACAAATGGTCACAACCTTCGCAGGTAGTGCAATTAATACAGCTGTTATTAAATATACCGCAGAGTATTATGATGATGGAAATAAACAGCGAGATATATGGAAAACAGCCGGAAGTATAGTCTTACTTTTTAGCTTAGTTTTCTCATTACTTATTCTAATTTTTCAAAGACAACTTTCAATTTATATTTTTCACACAGATATTTATCAAACAGTTTTTGTTTGGTTTGCAGTTTTTTTAACTTTTTTTACTTTTAATGCCCTTTTCTTAGCTATTTTAAATGGGAAAAAGGAAGTTTTAAGGTTGGTTATAGCAAATATTATAGGAAGTATTTTTTCTTTAGCTGTGACCAGTCTATTAGCCATAAAATATAGTTTATATGGAGCTTTGGTTGCACTTTCAATTTATCAGTCTTTAGCTTTTTTAGTGACTTTATTTATATGTTATAAAGCTGAATGGTTTAAGCTAAGTTATTTATTTGGGAAAATAGATAAAGCTATTGCTAAAAAATTTTCGGCTTTTGCTTTAATGGCCTTAGTTAGCGCTATATGCGTTCCTATTTCCCAAATGGCTATTCGTAGTTATTTAATATATGAATATGGGCTAACTTATGCTGGATATTGGGAGGCAATGATTCGTTTAAGTGCAGCATATCTTATGTTAGTCACTACAACATTGGGTGTATATTATTTACCAAGACTTTCCGAGTTATCAGAAATTGAAGAAATAAAAAAAGAAATTTATTTAGGATATAAATTTATATTTCCAGTTGCTGTTATAGGCGGGTTTTTTTTTTTNTTTATTTTCTTCGAGATTGGATCATTACCTTATTATTTACTAAAACATTTATACCTATGCGAGATTTGTTTTTTTGGCAAATGATAGGAGATTCTCTAAAAATTGGCAGTTGGATACTTGCATATCTAATGTTAAGTAAAGCAATGACAAAACTATTTATAACTACGGAAATTATATTTGCACTTACTTCAATATTATTAACTTATATTTGTACTAAAATTTTTGGCTTTAAAGGTGTATCTATTGCTCATCTAGTTAATTATGGAATGTACTGGATTATAGTAGGTTTTTTTATTTTTCAAGTTTTAAATAATAAAGGTTCGAGTAATGAGTGAAATAAAAGCCCCTTTGGTGTCTATTGTTATCCCATGTTATAATCATGTAGATTACGTACAAGACTGTATTCAAAGTGTAATTGATCAGACTTATAAGAATATTGAACTTATTATTATTGATGATGGTTCAAAAGATGAATCTGTCTTAAAGATAAAGGAAATGTTAAAAAAATGCGAGAATCGTTTTTCTCGTTTCGAATTCAGACATCGGTCAAATAAAGGACTGAGTGCTACATTAAATGAGGCATTGGAATGGTGCCAAGGGCAATATTTCGCAACCTTAGCTTCAGATGATAAAATTTTTAACTACAAAATAATAAAACAGGTCAATTATTTAGAAGATAATAAAGAATTTATTGCAATGTTTGGTGCTGTTGAATTGATCGATGAAAATAATAATAAGGTTGGCGAAATTAGACAACCAGATAAAATATTTACTTTTAATGATTTGATATATACTGATCGATTTTTGCCTGCACCAACTCAAATGATCCGTTTAAATGTATTAAAAAGAGTTGGTGGTTTTATAGATGGTATGATTATCGAAGATTGGTATATATACTTAAAGCTTTTAGAAACTGGCGATAAAATTTTATATAAAGATGAATTATTTTCATATTATAGAACACATCAAGGTAATACATTTTCTAATCCCTATAAAATGGCAATAGGTCGTTTGCAGGTTTTAAATGAATTTAAGCAACATGAATTATTTAAAAAAGCATATATAAAAGTTTGTTGGGATAATGCATTTGAAACACTAATTTTAGATTTTAAGCTTTCAATAACAGTATTGCTGGCTAGACTTTTTCATAAATTTAAAATAATTGTTAATAAAATATTTGGAAGTAATTGATATGAAAAAGATTTGTTTTTTAATAGGTGATATAAATCATTCTGGTGGTACCGAAAGGGTAACTACATTAATTGCGAATAATCTTATTGAAAAATATAAAGTACATATATTGTCTTTATCAGGTGGCAATGATCCTTTTTTCGAACAAAATAAGGCAATTATTAATGATAGACTTTTTCCAGAAAAAGTTTCAATGAAGAAAAATTTTTTTCAAACGATTTATAAAATTAGAAAATATATAAATAATAATAAAATAGATACATTAATTGTGGTTGATAGTATAAGTTGTGTTTTTAGTGTACCTGCTTGTGTTGGATTAAATATTAAACATATTTGCTGGGAACATTTTAATTTAAAAGTTAATTTAGGCTCTTCATTTAGGACATTAGGACGTTGGATGGCTTCAAAATGGTGTGACAAAATTGTTACATTAACTAATAGGGATAAAAGTTTCTGGATTAAAAATTTTACTTTAGAAAAAGATAATAAAGTTATTGCAATTGCAAATCCTAGCCCTTACCAACTACAAGATAATCAGCCTAATTTAGAAAATAAAACTATTTTATGTGTAGGGCGTTTAACATATCAAAAAGGATTTGATCTACTTATTCCTGCTTGGGCTGAAATTGAAAAAGCTTTAGACGGTTGGAAAATTGTAATTGTGGGAATTGGTGAAGATAAAGATGATCTAAAACAAATGGCTAAAAATTATAATGTTGAAAGTTCTGTCGAGTTTGTAGGACAGCAGAAAAATATGAGTGAGTTTTATAATAGAGCTTCTTTTTTCTGTATGAGCTCAAGATTTGAGGGGCTTCCTATGGTTTTGTTAGAAGCCAGAAGTTATAAATTGCCTATAGTTTCTTTTGATTGCGACACTGGTCCAGCAGAAGTTATAGAGGATGGGAAAGATGGCTTTTTAGCGCAAGTTGATAATTTACATGATTTCAGCCAAAAAATTTTACAAATGGCTAAAATGGACCAAAATACTTTTTTGGATTTTGTAGAAAATTCGAAAGGTGCTTCTAATCGTTTTGAAATTCAAAATATCATTAAACTATGGATTGAGTTATTAAGCCAATGATCCAGTTAGAAGGAGAGCCAAGTATATTTTTCTCATATGGTTTATTTCTTTGTTGTATTTTTGATATAGAAGCTTTGTTTATATTACAATGCTTCATTTTAGTTTTTAATATGATTGTAAGTTGGTATATATTTTTTTTATTCAAATTTTTTTGTAATTTTTATGAAATTTTATTAGATTTAGTTTTTTATTTATATATTATGGCAGTATTTAATATATTGAGGCGATTGTTTTTTTTAGTTTTATTTTCTAGAAAACAAATCTTTATTAAAATTAAAGAATCATTATTAATTTATTTATCTTTGATAAGAAAGTCTAATTTATATCTATTGAATTTATTATGTTTGGAAAGATTTGATTTTTTAATTCTAAATAAGAGAAATATATTAAGATGAAGATATTATATTTAATTACCGGTCTTGGCGGAGGCGGCGCTGAAAAAGTAGTGGCTGATCTCGCAGATCAAATGTATTTGCGGGGGCATCATATAAAAATAGCTTATTTAAAGGGTGAAGCTATTGTTAAGCCTCAGTCTGCTAATATTGAATTAGTTTGCTTGGAATTAAATAAAATAACTCAGTTTGGGGATGCTTTTAAAAATTTTAAAACTGTTGTTGAAAATTTTAAACCTGATGTTGTGCATGCACATATGGTACATGCAAATATTTTTGCAAGATTAGCTCGTAAATATATATCTTTCCCTCGTTTAATTTGTACTGCCCATAGTAATAATGAGGGTGGTCGCTTAAGAATGCTTGCATACAGGTTAACGCATACTTTAGCGGATATGACTACAAATGTAAGTCGACAGGCATGTGAGAGCTTTAGAAAGTTTCGGAGCTGTCCCTAAAGGAGATATTTTCACTGTTTATAATGGAATTAATCTAAAAAAATTTAATTACTCAGAACAAGTACGTATTCAAACTAGAAAATTATTAAAAATAGAAGATGGTACATTAATATTTCTAGCAGTAGGCCGTTTTCATGAAGCTAAAAACTATCCTTTATTAATTAGTGCTTTTGCAGAGTTTGTGCAGAATATTTCTAATAATAAAGAAACTATTACTGCTAAATTATATATTGCTGGTGATGGAGAGCTCCGTTCTTTTATTGAGGAATTAATTGCTAAATATCGACTCGAAGTAAAAGTTATTTTGCTAGGTCGTAGAGATGATATTCCTGCCTTAATGTGTGCATCAGATTATTTTGTTTTATCTTCTGTTTATGAAGGTTTTGGATTGGTAGTTGCTGAGGCAATGGCTTGTAATAACTTTGTAATCGCAACTGACTGCGGTGGTGTATCAGAAGTGATGGGTGGAACAGGGTTATTGGTTAATTCTCAGGAAAAAGATAAACTAACAAGTGCACTTTTTACTGCAAGCCAGTTAAGTAGTGAAGAGATAGCTCAAAATAATATTCAAGCTATGAAGTATATTAGGGAAAAATTTGATCTCGATAATATTGTAAATCAGTGGTTAAGTATTTATGCAAAATAAAAAAATCGTTCTTATTGGCACCACTGGTTCAAGTTTTTATGGATTTCGTGCCGATTTAATAAAATCTCTCGTTGCTAATGGGCATCAAGTATATGCTTTTACTTCTGAGTATACGGAAAGCTGTTTAGAAAAAATTAAAGCATTAGGTGCTGAACCTGTTACTTATCAATTAAGTCGAGGTGGATTAAATCCATTTGCTGATATTGTATCCACATATCAGCTTATTCGTAAAATAAAAATAATTAAGCCAGATATCGTTTTTTCATATTTTGCCAAACCTGTGATTTATGGCACATTAGCTGCGAGCTTTGCAAAAGTGCCCCATATTATTGGTATGCTTGAAGGGCTTGGATACACTTTTACAGCACAACCAGAAGGGCAAACCAGCAAAACGAAACTTATTCGTAATATTCAGGTTTTATTATATCGTTTAGCCTTTCCAAGATTGGATGATATGATTTTTTTAAATCCTGATGATGAAAAAGATCTTATACATACATATACTCTGCCCGTCAAAAAGGTACACATTCTTGGTGGAATCGGTTTAGACTTGAGTGAATATAAATATACTCTTGCTCCAGTAGATCCTGTAAATTTTTTATTTATTGGACGATTATTGAAAGAAAAGGGTATATTTGAATTTATTGATGCAATTAAAATAGTAAAACATAAATATCCTAACACAAAGTTTACAATACTAGGTGGCTTAGATACGCAGAATATGGGAGCATTGTCGAGGTCTCAGCTAGATCAACTGATCGCAGAAGGTTTATTTGAATATCCTGGTCATGTTTCTAATGTAAAAGACTGGATAGCCAAATCGAGTGTATTTGTACTTCCATCTTATAGAGAAGGCGTACCACGAAGTACACAAGAAGCTATGGCTATAGGACGACCTGTTATTACAACAGATGTTCCAGGATGTAGAGAAACGGTAGTTGATGGTGTGAATGGCTTTATTGTTCCCTGTTGGGATGCCGATTCTCTAGCAGAAAAAATGTGCTTTTTTATCGAGTCACCATCTCAAATAAATCTTATGGGGCTAGAAAGTATGAAAATGGCCCATCAAAAGTTTGATGCTGAAAAAGTAAATAATAGATTATTTGAAATCATGGGTTTAAATAGTTCTTATGAAAAGATTGGTTGATATTTTCATTGCTACAATAGCCTTACTCCTTCTATCTCCTATTTTTTTAATAGTGGGTTATAAGGTAAGAAAAAATTTAGGCTCCCCTATTTTCTTTCTTCAAGAAAGACCGGGCAAAGACGGCAAAATTTTTAAAATGATTAAGTTTCGGTCAATGAAAGATGCTTTAGATAAGAATGGAAATCTTTTGCCTGATGAGGAAAGAATCACACCTTTTGGGCAGAAATTGCGTTCTACTACTCTAGATGAAATGCCTCAGCTTATTAATGTTTTAAAAGGTGATATGAGTATTGTTGGACCACGTCCTCAACTTGCTGATTTTATGAAGCACTATACCCCAAGACAAATGCGTCGTCATGAGGTAAGACCCGGAATGACTGGTCTTGCTCAGGTGAGTGGAAGAAATAATTTAAGTTGGGAAGAAAAGTTTGAATTAGATGTCGAATATGTAGAGAAGCATAATATCTGGTTAGACTTTAAGATTATGGTAAAAACAGTTCAGGTTATGTTGAAAAAAGAAGGCATTAATGCGCCAGATCAGTTGGTGGGGGCGAGTCGTTTTTCTGGTTCTCCAAAAGAAGATGAAGTACAGTATTAATTGTTAGTTATAAAGTTAGCCTCATGATTAAGAAAGCAGTTTTACCAGTAGCCGGTTTAGGTACACGTTTTTTACCCGCAAGTAAGTCAATTCCAAAGGAAATGGTAACTGTTGTTGACCGCCCAGCGATTGAATATGTAGTACGTGAAGCGGTTGAGGCAGGGATAGAGCAAATTATCTTGGTGACTCACTCTTCAAAAGCATCGATTGAAAATTATTTTGACCGGAACTTTGAACTAGAAACCATATTAGAGCAAAAAAAGAAGTTTGATTTGCTTGCGGAAATTACTCAAATTGTTCCACCACATGTGAGTGTCGTAAGTGTAAGACAACCTCAGCCTTTAGGTTTAGGCCATGCTGTTTTATGCGCAAAAAGTGTGGTAGGGCAAGATGATTTTGCTGTGCTATTGCCCGATGTATTGGTGAAAGATAGCTCAGGACAAAATGATTTATCTCGTATGATTGAACGTTATAACACTAGTCGTGCTGCACAGATTATGGTAGAAGCAGTACCAGACCAGCTTGTTGATCAATATGGGATTGTGGATGTAGCACATAGCCCAAATGAAGGCGAAAGTATTATCATGCAGGGAATTGTTGAAAAACCTGCTGTAGGTTTGGCACCTTCTAATCTTTCTGTTGTTGGTCGTTATGTATTACCTGCAAAGATTATGCAGCTTTTAGAAAATACTCCTAAAGGTGCAGGTAATGAAATTCAATTAACAGATGCGATTGCCATGCTGCAACAAACTAATATGGTAGAAGCTTACCGTATGCAAGGGCAAACATTTGATTGTGGTAGTAAACTTGGTTATTTAAAAGCTGTGCTACACTATGGCGTAGTACATCCCAATTTAGGGAGTGATTTTAAGCAGCTAATTCAAGAACTTAAATTATAAATTTTATAGCTCTACTTAACTATTTGTAAAAATTAATGAATATATGATGAGCAATATATTCTCTTCCTTTAAACGGAAGAGAATTCTATAGAATATTAAAAATCAGGTGTACAATGAAAATCGCGGTATTTGGAACCACTTTACATGCTGGTGTAATGGCAGCACTATTAGCTGAATATGGTAATCAGATTTATTGGTGTACAAGTGTCACCTGCGAAGAAAATATTTCTGTACTTTCATATCAAGATCAAGAAGTTAACAATTATTTAAATAAACAAAGAAAATCAGGTTTTTTACAAGAAAGCCCTTTTTCTACTATTCCTCTTGATGTTGAAGTTTATTTATTCTGTTTTAGTCCGACACAAATTCAGTTTGCTTTAAATACGGTTGAAAAGTTAAGTCAACGTCCTATTGTTCATCCTAGATTAATGGTAAATGGTTCTACCTTTGGCTTACATGGAACTGATCAGTTAAAGCAATATTTACCAAAAGACGAGTGGGTCTATTTCCCTGATGTGATTCAAGAAGGAAATGCTATTAACAGTGTATTAAATGTGAAGCATGTCATTGTTGGTGTTGAGTCCAACTATGCGCGGGATACAATGCAAGAGCTGTTGCGCCCATTCTTCCGGTTTAGTTATCAATATTTATTTATGCCGATTTTGGATGCTGAATTTACCAAGCTCAGTATCTCTGGCATGTTAGCGACTCGCATTAGTTATATGAATGATTTAGCCATGGTAGCTGAGAAGCTCGGTATTGATATTGCTAATGTAAAACATGGTATTGCTGCTGACACTCGTATTGGAGCAGCTTATTTATCTGCGGGTGTTGGTTTCGGTGGTGAAAATTTTTCACACGATATTTTAACACTTTCGAGTACTGTATCTGAAACAGGTGCGAAGAGTCGACTTCTAGAACAAGTCTGGATAATTAATGAACAACAAAAAGAAATTTTATTCCGTAAGTTATGGAATTACTATCATTGTGACTTAAAAGGAAAAACTGTAGCAATCTGGGGTGCCTCTTTTAAAGAAAATACTTCAAGTACACATAATTCTCCAATTCATATCTTATTAGCTGCTTTATGGGCTCAAGGTGTAACGATACGTTTACATGACCCTCAAGCCTTAGATGAAATAGCAGCATTTTATGGTATCCGTGAAGATCTGATTTTATGTACTGATCAATATGAAGCTGTCAAAGGAGCACATGCTCTATGCCTAGTGACGGCATGGAAACAATATTGGAGTCCTGACTTTAAACAACTACAGCAATTGATGCAGCACCCTCTCATTTTGGATGGGCGTAATATTTATGATCCTGCATATGTAAAATCTAAAGGCTTTGCTTATGAAGGAGTAGGTCGCTTATGAGTAAATCTATTGAGAAGTTTCCAAAAGAGTTAGTCTCACCTATGGCACAATTGCTTTCTTTAGCTGAGAAAAACTCAAATTTACATATAAAAGAATTATTTGCAGAAGAACTGGATCGTTTTCAGCAATATTCGGTAAAGTTCGATCAACTTGTTTTTGATTATAGTAAGCACCGTGTGACTAAGAGCATTTTAGAGCAACTGGTCGCCTTAGCAAAAACAAAACAGTTGGACCAATGGATCGAAACGTTATTTTCTCAAGATAAAGTCAACTGTACCGAACAGCGTGCAGCCATGCATTGGGCCTTACGTTTACCAGTAGAATATTCAAAATTTCCGGAATTAACACATCAGGTTCATAACCAGTTACAGCGCATGTATGCTTTGGTCGAAAAAATTCATGCCGGCCAATACCGCGGTGCTACAGGTGAAGTAATTCAGGATGTTGTTAATATTGGAGTGGGGGGATCTGATTTAGGTCCACAAATGGTGACCCATGCTTTATCTGATTTTAAAGTAAAAACAGCTAAGCCACTCAATGTACACTTCGTGTCGACTATGGATGGTAGCCAGTTATCGGAGTTGCTTCATCAATTGCGTCCGGCAACTACGTTATTTATTATTTCCTCCAAGTCATTTGGCACCATTGATACCTTATCAAATGCGCAAACAGTTCGTCAGTGGCTTGAGAAAGCTTTAGGAAAACATGAACGGGTTGTAAAAAGTCACTTTATTGGCATTTCTACAAAAGCTGACAAAATGTCAGAGTGGGGGATCGCCCCTGAAAACCAATTGCTGCTTTGGGATTGGGTGGGTGGTCGTTATTCTCTTTGGTCTTGTATTGGTTTACCTATTGCATTGACTATTGGTGTTGAAGGGTTCCAACAGCTTTTAGCAGGTGCTCATGCTATAGATGAACACTTTCAAAATACAAGTTTTGAGCAGAATATACCTGTTTTAATGGCGTTACTGGGAATTTGGAATAATAATTTTTTAAATATCCAGACCCATGCTGTATTACCTTATGATGGGCGTTTAAAATATTTTGCTGCATATTTGCAACAGCTTGAAATGGAGTCTAACGGTAAATCGGTACAGCGCGGTGGACAAAAGGTAGATTTAGACACCTGTCCGATCATATGGGGAGAAGTTGGACCAAATGCTCAACACGCATTTTACCAACTATTACACCAAGGGACTCAGGCAGTAAGTTGTGATTTTATTGCCCCTATCCAACGCTATAATGCTGACCACTTTACATATGTTGAAAATGCTGAGGCATTGGTCGATCAACATCATCTTGCATTATCAAATTGTTTGGCACAATCACGATTATTAGCGTTTGGTAATGAGGCATTACACTCAACTGAGTTAGAGAAATTACCAATTTACAAACAATATGAAGGCAACCAACCAAGTTCAACTTTGTTATTGAAAGAGTTGAATCCCTATAGCTTGGGAATGTTGATTGCTTTATATGAGCATAAAGTTTTTGTGCAGTCTGTGATCTGGAATATTAACCCGTTTGATCAATGGGGCGTTGAAAAAGGTAAACAGATTGCTGATCAGTTATTACCTATTTTAAACGGTGTTCAAAATGATCTTTCATCCTTGGATGCTTCAACACGTGGATTAGTTAAAATATTATTAGGAAAAGTAGATGGCTAAAATTCTAGTCACTGGTGGCGCGGGCTATATCGGTTCTCATACATGTGTAGAACTTTTAGAAGCAGGTCATGAAGTTATTGTTTTTGATAATCTATCAAACAGTTCTGAAGAATCTTTAAATAGAGTTGAAGATATCACACAAAAGAGTTTGTCTTTTGTACAAGGTGATATTCGTAATGCAGATGAGCTTGATCGTGTTTTTCAAGACTATTCAATTGATGCAGTTATCCATTTTGCAGGTTTGAAAGCAGTCGGTGAAAGTCAGGAAAAGCCATTAATTTATTTTGATAATAATATTGCTGGTAGTATTCAACTGGTTAAATCGATGGAAACGGCAGGTGTCCATACTCTCGTGTTTAGTTCTTCTGCGACAGTATATGATGAGACCAATACCTCTCCATTAAATGAACAAATGCCAACAGGTATGCCAAGCAATAATTACGGCTATACGAAATTGATTGTTGAGCAATTATTACAAAAATTATCAATGTCTAATTCTGAATGGTCGATTGCTTTACTGCGTTATTTTAACCCTGTAGGTGCACATAAGAGTGGACGTATTGGTGAGGACCCACAAGGTATTCCAAATAATTTAATGCCTTATGTTACTCAAGTGGCCGTTGGTCGCCGTGAGAAACTATCTATTTACGGCAATGACTACGATACAGTAGATGGTACAGGTGTGCGTGACTATATTCATGTGGTCGATTTAGCTAATGCACATTTATGTGCGTTAAATAACCGATTACAATCGAAAGGTTGCCGCGCATGGAACATTGGTACAGGTAATGGCTCATCTGTATTGCAAGTTAAAAATACATTTGAACAGGTCAATGGTGTACCAGTTGCTTTTGAGTTTGCACCACGCCGAGAAGGAGATGTAGCAACTTCTTTTGCAGACAATGCTCGTGCAGTTGCTGAGTTAGGTTGGCAGCCGCAATATGGTTTAGAAGATATGTTAAAAGATAGTTGGAATTGGCAAAAGCAGAATCCGACAGGTTATCAAACTTAATTGTTTAATTTTTCTAAATTCAAATACATAGTATTTTCTTGTTAATAGAACGTACTTTTTTCTAAAAGAGGCAACAGTTGTAGCGGTTACTTTCGTGATAGTATGCGCCATAATCTTGTTAGCCTCTTTTTGTAGTCATGGTTTTTCTACGTCAACAACTGTTATTTATCTTAGTTGCCTTTTTGTCTACCTGTGTAGGGATATATGTTGCGTGGGATATGAACCTGACTCTTCATAAGTTTTATACTTATTTAATTTCAGAAAAAGCTATATTTTCAATTCTTTTTAACTATGCCGTAATTCAGCTATTTTTTATTGTCGTTGGCCGTAAATATGCTTCCCTTTTTCTAAGCCAATTATTTGTTATTTTTCTAAATTTTATTAATGAGAAAAAGCAACAATATCTATTTAGCAATTTAAGCCCTGAAGATATTTTTCTTGTACCTGAGGCAATGAAGGCAACACCTTGGCATTTACAGCTAATTTTCTTTACTTTAATCATTTCTTTTCTTATGGCGCTTTTAATTGCTATACGAAAAGAAAGTAAGGCAACTTTTCATACCTATGTTCCGAATATTATTATTTTTGGTTTATTAGGCAGTGGGCTAATTTATTTAAATTTTATTAGAAATCCAACTGGGGCTTGCTTTTCTGAAAATAAACCTATGATTTGTACCAGTTTACAGGAATTTCCAAATACTAGAAATGACTGGATTGGCGACTACCGAAAGATTCAGGATTATGGTTTTGTGACCTTTTATGTCTCTAAGGTCCTAGACAATGTTACGAGTGTATTGCTACCTAACCGCAAAGTATCTGAACCAGCGGTGCAACAAATTTTGCAACAGCATCATCTTTTACAATCTCTAGAGAATAAAACTACCCAATATCCAAATATTGTTGTAGTGATGGAAGAGTCTTTTTGGGATGCTCATAAAATAGAAAGTGGACTCCCGAAAGATTTATTGTCTTTTATCCATCAAAATCAGGTTTCTACTTTATTGTCGCCTTCATTTGGTGGAGGAACAGCTAATGTAGAGTTTGAGGTACTGAGTAGTTTAAATACGGCTTTCTTTCCAAATGAACTGTTATATGTATCTAAACTAAAAAAACCAATTTATGCATTACCTTATTATTTAAATTCAATTGGTTACCAAACTGTGGCAATGCATAATAATTATAGTTACTACTATAATCGTAATAAAGTATATCCAGATTTGGGATTTGAGAAATTTATATCACTTGAAAATATGATTGCTCAAAAAGATCGGACAAAAGTATTTAACGCAGGTGGTTGGGCTACAGATGATTTAATTTTTGATTCAATCAAATCAACATTACAGGAAAATAATCAAAAACCTAAATTTATTTATGCAATTACGGTAGAAAACCACCCGATGTATAATGATGATCGATTTGGTAAACAGAATTTTAAACTTGATAAGAATTTATCTGATCTTGATCAACAAAAGTTGAGTACTTACATTGCTGGAACCGTGCGAGCTAATCAAAAATTACAAGAGTTGGCAGAATATTTAAAGACTATTCAACAACCGACGATTTTAGTGGTATTTGGTGATCATCTTCCTAATTTACAAGGAGTTTATGAAGATTATAACTTCTTTAAAGATGACCCAGAGCGGAAAAACCTAAAAAATTATCAAACACCTTTTGTTGTATGGAGTAATTATAAATTAGATAAAAAAGCCTTAAAGCAGCCATATATTGCTGCTAGTTTTGTAGCGCCTAAATTATTAAAAATGTCTGGGTTACCGTTGTCTGACTACTATCAGTTTATTTCTGATGTTTCATCTTGTTACGATGCGATTCATCAAAAAATTGTAAAAGAGACTCAAACATGTAATTTTAACAAGAAAAAATTATTAAAAGATTATGAAAATTTAAACAGAGATGTATTAGATGGGCATAATCATACTTATAAGATTATGCAAAATACTCAAGAAGAGATGGAAAAATAATTTTCCATCTCTCGTATGTAGGAATTATTAAGACTGAATCAATCCTGTCAACTCATCTACATAATGTTGCATAGGGTGGGCTTGACGGTCTGCACGGCTTTCAATGTTTAAACGTAGCAATGGCTCTGTGTTTGACGCACGTACATTAAAACGCCATGCGCCAAAGTCCAGACTTACACCATCGGTACGATCAATTTGTGGGTTTTGATCAGCATAGAAATCGAAAATCTTTTGAATAGTGATCTGTGTATCTGCCACTTTAAAGTTGATTTCACCACTACAAGGGAACTTGGTAATCATATTTTCAACTAAGGTTGAAAGAGATTGCTCGGTTTCAGAAAGTAGGGCAATGGTGAGTAACCATGGAATCATGCCGCTGTCGCAGTAAGCAAAGTCACGGAAATAGTGATGGGCACTCATTTCGCCGCCGTATACGGCATTATGTTCACGCATGACATCTTTAATGAAGGCATGACCAGATTTTGACTGTACTGCAACACCTTTATATTCATCGACAATATCAAACGTATTCCACACTAAACGTGGGTCATGAACAATTTTTTCGCCAGGTTGTTTAATCAAGAAAGCTTGAGCCAATAGACCAACAATATAGTAGCCCTCAATAAACTGACCTTTTTCATCAAACAAGAAACAGCGGTCAAAGTCACCGTCCCAAGCAATACCCATATCTGCTTGATGTTCAAGTACAGCATTTCGGGTACTGTCACGGTTTTCAATTAAAATTGGGTTAGGAATCCCATTCGGGAAAGTACCATCAGCTTCATGGTGAATTTTGATAAATTCAACAGGAATATCGAGGGTTTTGAATTTTTCTTCAATCGCATCAATGACATGACCTGCAGCCCCATTACCAGCGTTTACAACCAATTTTAATGGACGAATCTTTGCTGGATTAATGTAAGTTAATAGATGCTCAATAAATTCTGGCAAAATATTATAGTTTTGAGTTCTTCCTTTCTGGCTAACTTCTTCAAATTGATTCGTTTCTGCTAAAGCTTGAATCTCTTTTAAACCCGTATCTGCACTAATTGGGCGAGCATTTTCTCGTACCAGTTTCATGCCATTATAATCCATTGGGTTATGACTAGCGGTAACTTCGATGCCACCTTGTACATCCAAATGGAAAGCGGCGAAATAGACTTCTTCAGTTCCTGTCATGCCCAAATCAAGAACATTCACACCTGCATCATTTAAACCGTGGATGGTCGCTTGTTTTAAAGCCTCACTGCTTAGGCGAATATCGCAACCTACAACCACAGTCTTTGGTTTATAGATTTGTCCGTAAGCGCGGCCAATTTTATAGGCGATTTCTTCATTCAATTCGGTGCCGAGTTTGCCTCGGATATCATAAGCTTTAAAACACGTTAAAGTAGTCATTATTCAATTCAATACAAGTGGTTTGAGTTGTGTGCACATTATACATAGATCATTAAAAAGGTATGTTTATAGTTTTTATATTCAAGTTCTAAGCTTCATTTCTGTAAGGTGGGTCTAAATTTATAAGAATAATTTTTTAAGACTTTAGTCTAATAAATAAATTTATGAATGAGAAATAGCTTGATTTTACTTGGCACTATTGGTCATACCAATTGTGGTGATTATTTAATGCTTGAGCTTGCTAATGTTTGTGTTTATGATTCGATCTGCGGTTTAAGGAATAACATTTGCACTTAAATTTTAATTGGTCATACCAATTGTGCTAAATGTTTAAAATTTTAAGGTACAAAAAATTCGCCCCAGCATTTCAAGGAGATGACAATGCTCAATATGTGGCAACAACTTTATGACCCTTTAAATAATATTTGGCTGTCCAGTGCGGTTGCATTAATCCCGATTATTTTCTTCTTTTTGGCCTTGGCGGTTTTTCGTTTAAAAGGCAGTATTGCGGGTACGGGCACAGTCATTATTGCATTATTGATCGCTCTCTTTTTCTATCAAATGCCGGGTCAAATGGCCTTTGCATCCATTATTTATGGTTTCTTCTACGGTCTATGGCCAATTTCATGGATTATTATTGGGGCAGTCTTTCTATATAAAATTTCGGTGAAAACAGGCCAGTTTGAGGTGATTCGCTCAAGCATTTTGTCAATTACCGAAGACCAACGTCTGCAAATGCTATTAGTTGGTTTTGCTTTTGGTACGTTCCTTGAAGGGGCTGCCGGTTTTGGTGCCCCTGTCGCAATTACCGCAGCACTACTGGTTGGTTTGGGTTTTAAACCACTTTACGCTGCTGGCTTATGTTTGATTGTGAATACTGCTCCAGTTGCATTTGGTGCGATGGGTATTCCAATTATTGTAGCGGGGCAGGTTTCTGGTGTAGACACCATGGAAATTAGCCAGATGGTTGGACGTCAGTTGCCGTTTTTAACGCTGATTGTGCTGTTCTGGATTATGGCGATTATGGATGGCTGGCGTGGTGTTAAGGAAACTTGGCCTGCGGTGTTGGTGGGTGGTGGCGCTTTTGCGATTGCACAATATTTAACATCTAACTTTATTGGTCCTGAATTACCTGATATTACAGCGGCAATTGCTTCATTGGTCAGCCTGACTGTGTTGTTCCGTTTTTGGAAACCAAAACATATTTTCCGTTTTGAACCTGAAGCTGGTCAAACGCTAACTCAGCAACCTACAACAATTCAGCGTTATAGCATTGGGAAAATTGCTAAGGCGTGGTCTCCATTTGCCATCTTAACAGTGATGGTAACCATCTGGAGTGTTAAGCCGTTTAAAGCATTATTTGCAAAAGATGGGGCACTGGAACATTTAATTTTTAAACTTGAAGTTCCGTACTTGCATAAGTTGGTCGAAAAAATGCCGCCGATTGTCTCAGAGATGAAACCATATGAAGCGATTTATAAGTTTGACTGGTTCTCTGCGACAGGTACTGCAATTTTTATTGCTGCAATCATCACCGCTATTTTCTTGAAAATGAAAGCGAGTGAGGCAGTAACGACCTTTGGTGAAACGCTAAATGAGTTAAAAACACCAATTTATTCAATTGGTATGGTGTTAGCTTTTGCTTTTATTGCGAACTATTCAGGGTTATCTGCAACTTTAGCTTTGGCTCTATCGCATACGGGTCATGCTTTTACTTTCTTCTCGCCATTCTTAGGTTGGCTTGGTGTTTTCCTTACGGGCTCAGATACATCTTCAAATGCTTTGTTCTCCGCATTACAAGCAACTACTGCTCAGCAGATTGGTATTCCAGAAGTATTGCTTGTAGCAGCGAATACCAGTGGTGGTGTGACAGGTAAGATGATTTCTCCACAGTCAATTGCAATTGCTTGTGCAGCGGTAGGCTTGGTTGGAAAAGAATCTGACTTGTTCCGTTTCACGGTAAAACATAGCATCATATTCACTGTCTTTGTTGGCATCATTATTACGGTTCAGGCTTATCTGGTTCCGTGGATGATTCCATAACTCGAGTGAAGGAAACGCGATGAGAATCTCCGATCAAGTGGTCATGAAATTGCAGGCATTAATTGAAGAGCGTCACATGAGAAAAGGTGACCGTTTGCCTGCCGAGCGCCAGCTTGCAACTAGCTTAGGGGTTTCTCGTCCTTCTTTGCGTGAAGCGATTCAACAGCTCAATAGTCAAGGTGTACTCACTAGCCGCCGTGGAGATGGGACTTATATTCAACAGTTACCTGAACAGTGGCCACAGCAACTCATTGTGAACCCGATTAGCAACTTGATTGAAGAAGATCCACTCTACCGTTTTGATGTGCAAGAGGCGCGGTTATTACTTGAGGGGGGGACTGCGTGGTATGCCGCATTACGTTCAACACCCGAAGACCGCGCCAAAATTCATCATTATTTTAATGAAATTAGTCGCCACCAAAATGCGGGTGACTCAGCACAAGCTGCGGTGGCAGATGCTGAATTCCACTTGGCGATTGCAGAAGCATCTCACAATGTTGTGCTGATTCAGATGATGCGTAGCTTGTTTGATCTACTGCAATACAACGTCTTGTTGGGACGTAAAAAAGTTTATAACGATCCAATAAATAGTGACTTGCTGAGCGAGCAGCATTTTCAGGTCATGGATGCGATCGATCGTAAAGATCCCGAGGCCGCACGCCAAGCTGTCTGCGGTCATATTGAATTTGTGATTAATCATGTGCGTTCTCTGGATGAAGACGAAGCTCGCCAGAAACGTGCAAACCGTTTAAATAGAGTTGATTCAAAATGATTATTTCTTCTGGCAATGATTATCGTGCTGCGGCACAGCGTCGCTTACCCCCGTTTTTATTTCATTACATTGATGGTGGAGCGTATTCGGAACATACCTTAAAGCGTAACGTACAGGATTTGTCAGAAATTGCATTGCGTCAACGTGTGCTCAATGACATGTCAGCGTTAAGTTTAGAGACAAAACTGTTTAATGAAACGTTGTCGATGCCAGTAGCGTTGGCTCCTGTTGGTTTAACAGGCATGTATGCGCGCCGTGGTGAAGTTCAAGCCGCGATGGCAGCTGATAAAAAGGGTATTCCATTTACGCTTTCAACGGTTTCGGTCTGTCCGATTGAAGAAGTTGCACCTGCAATTAGCCGACCAATGTGGTTCCAGCTTTATGTATTACGTGACCGTGGTTTTATGCGTAATGCTTTGGAACGTGCAAAAGCGGCAGGCTGCTCAACACTGGTGTTTACCGTAGATATGCCTGTGCCAGGTGCACGTTACCGTGATGCACATTCGGGAATGAGTGGGCCAAATGCTGCGATGCGCCGTTATATGCAGTCCATGTTCCATCCGCATTGGTCATGGAATGTGGGGTTAATGGGACGTCCGCACGACTTGGGTAATATCTCTAAATATTTAGGCAAACCGACTGGACTTGAAGATTATATTGGTTGGCTGGGTTCAAACTTCGACCCATCGATTTCATGGAAAGACCTTGAGTGGATTCGTGAATTTTGGGATGGCCCAATGGTAATTAAAGGCATTTTAGACCCTGAAGATGCCAAAGATGCTGTGCGTTTTGGTGCGGATGGTATTGTGGTGTCGAACCATGGTGGTCGTCAGTTAGATGGCGTGATGTCATCTGCTCGTGCATTGCCTGCAATTGCTGATGCAGTTAAAGGTGATTTGGCTATTTTGGCTGACTCAGGCATTCGTAATGGTTTAGATGTGGTACGTATGTTGGCACTTGGTGCGGATACGGTTTTACTCGGCCGAGCATTTGTTTATGCCTTGGCAGCAGCAGGTGGGCAAGGGGTGTCGAACTTGCTTGATTTGATTGATAAGGAAATGCGTGTTGCGATGACGCTCACGGGTGCTAAGTCGATTTCGGATATTAATGCGGATTGTTTAGTACAGGCGATGAAGCTCTAACATTTTCGTATTAACTTTGATGATATCGGCACGACGGAGTCTTATCGGAAAAAGTTCAATGTAAGTAGCTAATTGACGTTACTTTTTTAAAAAAGTAACCAAAAACCTTTGCTATTCACAAAACCTGT
>Ga0065703_1000146_pt1 | contig 26902 bp, 25 predicted proteins | sample SwiRhicommunBV21_FD_59090 | JGI IMG/M metagenome (GOLD analysis project Ga0065703, IMG submission 59090) | Switchgrass rhizosphere microbial communities from Buena Vista Grasslands Wildlife Area, Michigan, USA - BV2.1 v1 | ecosystem: Host-associated > Plants > Roots > Rhizosphere > Soil ...
GTTAAATAATTATTGTTTTTCATTTAATTAGATACTTTAACTAATCATTAATTAAGCTGAATGATAGTTCTGCTAAACATTTAAAAAAATTTTATTTTAAGATGCATATTTAACTGTATTTTTTATTTATTACAGGGCAGCATATTGCTGATTTTGATGGTTTTAAATAAATGGTAGCAGAGCAAAAGAGGGTTGACAGACTGGTTAGACTCCAGCACGCACAAGGCGTCCCTCTTCTGCTCTACCATAACGAATATGAAATTATATACATTTTAAAGTTTTAGAGTACCTCCATGAAAAATATTAATATCTTCAAATTTATAAACCTTATTCTCGCTCTTTTATGGATTTATCAAGGTCTCGTTCCGAAATTTCTATTTCTTAATTCTGATGAAATCTTTGTGTGGCAATGGCTAGGGCTCTCACTTGAACATGCAAAACTTGCAGGCCATGCGAGTGGTATCGCCGAAATTATTTTTGGTTTATGTTTTCTCTTTACTGCACATAAATATATTCATTATTTAAGCATTTTGGGTTTGCTTGGGCTGCTTCTTTTAATTGGTTTTTTAATACCCTCTACCCTGATCTTGCCCTACAACCCTATCGTGATGAATCTTTCAATGATAAGTTTATCTATTGTCTATCTCATCTTATTAAGTGAGCAAAATTAACTTAAAGCCATTCATTTAACTATTTTTAAAGATTTTATATAGAGAGTGCAATGAGTTTACCCAAAACTGAAGTTTGCAGTGTGGTCATTACAGGCAGTACAAAAGGTATCGGTTTAGCCCTAGCCCATGCTTTTTTAGATCTTGGATGTTCTGTTGTTATTGCTGGACGAAACCCAGAGCATCTTAAGCAGGCTCTTTCTCATTTAGAAACTCATTTCAATAAAGAAAAATTCATTGGTCTGTGTTGCGATGTAACTCAAGTGTCTGATGTGCAAACCCTATGGGATGGTGCAATTGAGCGCTTTGGGCAAGTCGATGTATGGATTAATAACGCAGGAAGCTGCCACCCAACCAAAGACTTTATCGACCTTCAGCCAGAAGAGTTAAACGCGGCTGTTTCAACTAATATTTTAGGCACGATGTTGGGCTCACAAGTGGCTTTAAAAGGCATGCTCAAACAAGGTTATGGTCAAATCTTTAACATGGAAGGTTGGGGAAGCAACGGCGAATGGAGTGCAGGCATGACGCCTTATGCAACCACAAAACGGGCCGTAAGTTATTTTAGTAAAGCACTTTATAAAGAGACAAAATCGACTCCAATTTTAACTGGCACACTCAGCCCAGGCATGGTCGCAACAGACTTATTAGTTTCTTCTTGGACCAATGGCAACATCCAAAACTGGAAAAAGATGAAACGGTTATTTTTCTTTGTGATTGATCCACCAGAAGTTGTTTGTGCGTATTTAGCAAAACAAATTATTCAAAACAAAAAAGCCAACCGACGCATCGCTTGGATCACGCCGTGGAAACTTTTTCTTAGATTTTTGCAACCTTATTACTGGCGTAGAAACCCCGTTAAAGGCACAGCTTTAGAGCATTTGTAGTTAGGCTTATAATGTGACTAAAAATCTAATCTCACTCAATTAAGATGGTTTGATTGATAGGCGCATCGGATTTATTGTTCAGTAAAAGTTCTTCTAAAGAGCGCTTTTACTGAACTTTATACTCATCAAGAATCGTTATCTGAGCTATCTTCTTTATTTAAAATCCGCCCTTCCCGTTTTGGTCGAATCAATGGTGCTGTTGGTCGTGGATGCGTATGTGTATATTGCATACCTACTCCCGCATTTACATCATCTGCTGCGATTTCAGTTTCAAAGCGCTCATTATCAAGATCTCGAATTTCCTCAGTAATTCTTTCTACTTCGTCTTCATCTACACCAAGTTCTTGTAAAATTACTCCCCCAAACTTAATCGCAGATTCAAACGTTTCACGGATCATAAAGTCTACTTTTTGTTTGACTAAATGCAGTGAGTGCTCGCGGTCATATGAACGGACTAATAATTTCGCTAAAGGAAATTCATGAGTGACGAGTTCTACAATTCTATTGGTTGTCTCTTTACTGTCTACACACACCACAATCGCTTGTGCTGTTGCAGCACCAGAAGCATGTAGAATATCTAAGCGGCAGCCATCGCCATAATAAATTTTAAAACCAAATTTTTCAGCGTTTCGAATCATATCCGTATTATTATCAATAATGGTGACATCTACCCCTCTTGCCAATAATAATTGACTGGTGACCTGTCCAAAGCGCCCAAATCCAATCATTAAAACGCTACCGCTTAAACCCTCGGCAATATTGATGTTTTCTAACGAAACATTCGCTTTAAATTGAGTAAACCGTTTAAAAATAATACCTACAATTGGAGTCAACACCATTGAAAGCACAACAATAGCGGTAAGATTAGATTTAATTGTACCGTCAATAACTTGTGCACTTAATGCAGCAGAGAAAAGTACAAAGGCAAACTCTCCGCCCTGAGCCATGAGTAAGGCACGGTCCAACGCTTCAGTATGAGGGCTTTTAGTTATTCGGGCGACAATATAAATCATCAGCGCTTTAGCAAGCATGAGGGCAATTACGCCACTGACAATGAGCTGCCAGTTTTGAGCAACCACTGATAAATCCAATGACATGCCAACCCCAAGAAAAAATAGGCCCAGCAAAATTCCTCGGAATGGTTCAATATCAGCTTCAATTTGATGTCTAAACGTTGATTCAGATAAAAGCACGCCAGCTAAGAAAGCTCCCATCGCCATAGACAAACCGCTGACTTGCATGAGTAATGCCGCACCCAACACAACCAATAATGCTGCTGCTGTCATGACTTCTCGGGCTTTAGCCGCCGCCAAGAGTCTAAATAATGGATTAAGTAACCAATAACCTGCCGCAATAAGACCTGCAATTGCGATTAAACCAATGCCTATATTTTCTAAACGTACAGATGTGCTTTCGACCACATGATTAGGTGCCATAAAAGCGACAATAGCGAGCAATGGTACAATCAGTAAATCTTCAAATAATAAGATGGCTACAATTTTTTGTCCGCGAGGTTGAGTCAAATCACCTCGATCGCCCAATAACTGCATCACAATAGCAGTCGACGTTAATACAAAACCTGCTGCACCAATAAACGCAACTTGCCACGTAAAGCCAAATAACAGTCCGACGCCAGTCAAAGCCAGTGCACAAATGATGATCTGTAGTGTGCCAAGGCCAAAAATCTCGCGTCTAAGGCTCCATAAATGTGACGGCTGCATTTCCAAACCAATCAGAAATAGGTACATCACAATTCCCAACTCGGCAATATGTAAAATTGCGGTGGAATCTTGGAAAAAAGCAAAACCGAATGGGCCAATAATCAGACCTGCAATTAAATAACCTAATACTGAACCTAAACCAATACGTTTAAAAATAGGAACTGCAATTACAGCCGCTGCCAATAAAACCACAGGGGCAACCAAGCTAATTGAATGTGCTTCTTCGCTCATACATTTCTCATTTTATTTATCTGCAATTTATTCTATGTGAAACTATGTTTAAGGGCGATTATTAGTTTTGAGAAAAAGAATCCATAAAAAAAGCCCTGACGGGCTTTTTTTGATTAAACAACAAATTTCAACATGAGCTGAATAACCGTTGCATTAATTAAATCGACAAAGAATGCGCCACAAAGCGGAACAATTAAAAATGCCTTATGCGATGGTCCATACATGTTCGTAATCGCCTGCATATTAGCAACTGCTGTTGGCGTTGCGCCCATACCAAAACCACAATGCCCTGCTGACAACACCGCTGCATCATAGTTTTTACCCATCACACGGAAGGTCACAAATGCTGCATACAAAGCCATCGTAATGGTTTGAGCACCTAAAATTACGACAAGCGGCCCAGCCAAATCTGCAAGTTGCCAAAGCTTTAATGAAAGCAATGCCATTGCTAAATAAAGTGATAATGATGCATTACCAAAAACATCAATCGCACGGTCAAAAATATCAATTTTTAAGACACTTTCTAAGATGTTTCTTAAAATTACACCGCCACCCAGCGCCCAAACGAAGGTTGGTAACTCAAACCAAGTTCCCTTACTAAAGCCTGTCATAAATTCAGCAAATGCCAAACACGCTGCGAACATACCCAATGTAGTAATTGCATTGTCGGCTGTAATTAAACGAACTTGATGAGGGTTTTCAAACGGCGCAAGATCATCAGAATTTTGTTCAACATGACCATCACGCTGTTGGATTTCAGCATTAGTTTTGGGTTGAGCAAGGCTATAACGATTGATAAGCAATTTTGCTAATGGGCCACCAATCACACCACCAATAATTAAACCAAAAGTCGCACTCGCCATCCCTAAAGCTAAAGCACCCTGAATACCATGCTGAGTTTCTAAAATTTCACCCCAAGCTCCAGCAGTACCATGACCACCTGTTAAGGTAATAGAACCGGCAATTAAGCCAATGAGTGGGTCAAGACCGAGCAACGTCGCAAGACTCATGCCTACCGCATTTTGCACCACAATGAAAGACGCTACACAGACTAAGAAGATAACCAAAGCCATACCGCCTTCTTTAAGCTTCATAAAATTGGCACTTAAACCAATAGAAGCAAAGAATACGAGCATAAAGCTGGTTTGTAATTCGCTACTAAAAACAATGCTATATCCCCATATGGTATGGACAAGTAGCGAGACGACCGCAGCAACTAAACCGCCTGCTACAGGTTCGGGAATATTGTAGCGTTTTAAAAAATCAATTCGATTAACAAGAAAGCGGCCCAATAATAGAACGATGACCGCCGAAATTAGTGTATAAAAACCATTAAAAACAAATTCCATATATACTACTTTCTAATTACATTCCTAACGGATTGTAAAATAATTATATTTTATTTTTTAATATGTAAAAAAAACACAAATAAACTTTACAAAATTACCCTAGCAATCAATTTTCACGATTCTTAAGAAAAACTTAAATTTTTAAATATTTTATACAAAATTATCCCATACAATTAATTTAATTATTTAATTTCAACAACCTAATGCCAAATGCTCTTAATTAAAAATAATTACCCCTTGATACCTTAAGCAAAAAATCCTGTCTTTTAAGTCACTGAACTTCGCTCTCATTCCCTTTAATATCCTTAAAAGACCAGCTCGTTATTGTTCTGGGCAACATCTTTATAGGTTTTATGTTCAATGAGTTTATTGCTTAAAGTTCGACAGAACGTTCCACAGCTACAGTCCATTAAAAAATCTCTTCAGACACGTGCTGGTCAAAAAATACCTCACATGCTGATCAATGCATCGGATCTATTTTTTAGAGGTCCTCAAATTGCCTTGTCAGGAAAAACGCCATTTGACGTGATTTATAAGCATGAAATTATTAGCTTACGGCATTATAGAAATGAGACGAATACTTCTACACCTAAACACCGCGTACCGTTAGTTATCGTTCCGCCACTAGCAGTTAACATGCTCATTTATGATTTGTTTCCTACTCGCAGCTTTGTCCGCTTCTTTTTAGCACAAGGTTTTGATGTATATCTGATTGACTGGGGTGTGCCCACCCGACACCAAGCAAAATACAATTTCGGCACCTACATTAAAGTCTTTATGCCTGAAATGTTAAAACAGGTCCGCTTGCACAGTGGTCAACAACAGCTTTCTTTACATGGCTGGAGTTTAGGCGGTGCACTGTCACTCTGCTATACCGCATTATTTAAAGACAAAGATATTAAAAACTTAATTATTTTAGCTTCCCCTATCGATACCCACAAAGCTGGTTATATGGGCAAACTCTATGGCAGCTTAACCAAACCTGCCCAATGGGTTCGCAAACATACGCCGTTTCGTATTCGTCACCATGTGCCAAGCAAGGCATTTCATATTCATGGATGGCAAAACACGCTAGGCTTTAAATTAACCGACCCGATTGGAAATCTAAAAACGTATTGGGAACTTTTTAAAAATCTCGATAACCGAGAATTTATTGTTGACCACGCAACTTCTAGTTCATTTATCGACAATATGCTGGCGTATCCGGGGGGAGTCATGCGTGACATCATCCTTCGTTTCTGGATTGATAATGAATTATCCAACGGTGTAGTGAAATTCGGTGAACTTACAGCCTATTTAAAAGATATTGAATGTTCAGTGTTAGCACTGGGTGGCAGTACGGACATTATTGTGACCAGTGATGCTGTTAAGCCACTCATGGATTTAATTAGCAGCCAAGATAAAACGTTTAAGGTCGTACCGGGTGGACACATGGGTGTTGTTTCCGGAAGCCAAGCACCTACGGCGGTTTGGCCTGAAATAAGTACTTGGTTAGTTGAGCGTTCAGCTTAGTTCGTTTAAACAATATCGGGAACCAGCGTAGCAAGCCATACGCTGGTGTTTATTATTGCGGTGATTAACTCTTAAGCTTTAAAGTAAAAATTAATAATTCCATATTCAAAGATGTTAAATATCCAGTACCAACTTATCCGAACGAGGCAAACTGTTGCAGGTGGTAATTCGTAAATCTGGTTGTGCCTTGTATTGATCTAAAGTAGTAACACCTTGTAGCTTATTACAGACACAAGCACGGCATAACCCTCTTTCACATCCCGATGGAATATTAACGCCAGCCAAACGTGCAGCTTCTAATAGCGTTGTCCCGCCATCAACCACAATCTCAATACCACTCCTTGCAAAGTGGATAACATGATCTTTACCATCTGTTGGGTGCTCTACTACCGGAGGAGTAAAACTCTCTGTATGAAATTGTATTTCAGGTAATCCTAAATCCAGTAACATAGATTTTGAGGCAGTAATAAATCCTGGTGGAGCACAAACATACACTTCATGTGCTGTTATATCGGGAACAACTTTAGCTAGTAATTCAGCACTTAGTTTCGCCTGATACATTTGCCCTGAAATTGGATAATTAGGGTCTATCTCATTACATATAAAATGCACATCAAAACCAGATAAGTTGGCAACTTCACGTAATTCATGTTCAAAAATAATAGATCTCTCATTACGGTTAAAATAAAGTAACTTAACTTGGCTATGTGGAGCTTCACGTCGTGCCTTACGTAACATACTCAAAATTGGTGTAATCCCAACACCACCCGCAAGGAAAACGATCTGTTTAGGTACTTCTTTCATCATAAAATCGGGAGAGGCCTGCGGTACTCCTACCAAAATCATATGTGAATTTTTCTTAATATGATCATTGATATAATTTGAAACTCGTCCGCCCTCTACACGTTTGACGGCAATTTCCAAACAATTAGCAGCCTCGTGACTGTCTCTTAACAAACTATATTGTCGAACCAGACTTTCATCTTCGACGTCAACCCGTACAGAAATAAATGCACCAGCTTCCCAAGTTACGCCCTCCCATCCTTGAGGTTTTTCAAAACGTATCATTAATGCCTGATTTCCTGCTTGCGGAAAAACAGCGAGGACCTTAACAGGTACATTATAAAAACGAGGCTTATTTAAATACGTCATGTTATCTGGCAGTTTATATTGGGCTCCATATACAACTCGACGTAATAACTCCTTAGGATTTTTTAGGATTTTAAAAAAATTTCCTCTTTCTTGCTCGCCTACAGGACTCGCCAATTTGAGTACATTAACCATCATATCTGGCACAACATCTTCAAGAGACATAACATTGTAAGGTAGGCCATGCTGCAAACAGATTTCCTTAACAAAGGGCTGGATTTCTCTTTGACGATTACATGGTAGGTCTGGAAATAAATGATGCTCTAAGTGGGTGTCCAATCCGCCATAAAACACATCAAATGCAGGTGGATTATCGAATTTAACTTCCTCTTCCAACAATGTTTTAAAATAATTATCAAGTTGGGCATAAGGCGTAAAATTACTTGTTGCTAAAATTTGACGGCGAAAATACTCTTCTTCTGTTTCACTCAATCCCGGGTCACTAAATAACTCAACATTCGGTGAATGGTGTTCCAGAAATAAGACTGCAACCGTCAAATCATATCCCAAAACTGTACTCAGATAATTTCCAAAAAATGTCGGCAATATCCGATGAAGAGAAACCGAAAGAGGATCTTTCCAAAAATGCTGGGCAATATATTTTTTTGTCAGTTTTAAGGTTTGTTCAATGGTGGTTCGACTAAGTACTTTACGCCCTTCTGTTTTAGCGGCTGATGCTCCAGTAAATAAAGAAAATACGAGATTAGGTGTTGTTAATAATAAAACCCACAACAGTGGAAGTTGCAAAGTATGGTGACCATACCATGGCTGACCTGGCTTAATACGTAAAAAGGAATATCCCAAATCATGGTCTACGCCAACGATATTAGTAAAAGGATGGTGATTTTGATGATGCATCACACGCCATTCATAAGGATCCACCATAAAATTCCAAACCCACCGTTCAGAATGGAAAGAACCTGCATTTGGCAAATGATCATAACTACCATGCATGATGTTATGACCAAGTTCAGAAAACTCAAGTAATGTATGCAATGCACCTAGTATCGCACCACGCATTATGGCATTAGGTTTTCCACCTTGTTGGATCAACTCATTACTACGCGCTTTAATAGCTTGAGAGTAAGCGGCAACATTTCTGATATGTTCTAGGTCTGCATCACCAACTTTTGCTTTAGTTTGATCATATAAAGCTTTTAAAGCTGCCGTTAAACTTTCGTGCTTGCCGTCTTTATTATTTAGCATTTTATATATCCCTATCGGATTTGATCCTATCCGAAAAGATATAAAGTTTTGAACATTAGCAGAATGACTTTATACTACCAAACTTGACATTTCATGACACATAAAGCATGTCTATACAATTATATTGGGATTTTCCTCGCAGTATCAGTGCTATTCGCATATTGCTTATGATAGGTCAGCAACATGGTTTAACACCTGAAAGTTGTATTGAAAACACGCATATTTCTTTGGATGATTTGTCGCAACCTAACTTTGAGGTAAAAGCAGAACAAGAATTTTTAGTTATTCGAAATTTACTTAAACTGCTAGATCCTACACTTCCCTTGAGTATAGAAGCAGGTCTAAGGCACCATACAACCACATTTGGTGCATGGGGTTTTGCCATTCTTAGTAGTCAGACAATGAAAGAAGCTTTACATTTTGCTATGCGATACTTTCAACTTAGTTCCATTTTTTGCAATTTAGAAGTTATTCAGGAGGATATATATACATTACTGATTTTTGATCATAGTCAATTACCTGATGACTTAGCGTGTTTTCTGGTTGAAAGAGATCTTATAACTGTTATATCAATTCAACGAGATGTCTTGCCTATACAGTTTCCTGTAATGAGCATTAATATTGCTTTACCTGCACCTGTGTATGCCGATAAATTTCCCGAATTAACGGGATATCCAATTCAATTTAATCAACCACGTAGCTGTATTATCTTTGAAAGCAGTTTGCTTGATTTACCATTACCTCAAGCAGACCCATTTATTCGTGCACGATATGAAGAAGAATGCCAACAACTTTGGACACGAAGAAGTTCTCTAGGCAGCTATAGCCAAAAAGTCAGAAATATTTTACTCCAACAACCCTCACAAATGCCCAGAATTGATGAAATGGCAGCCCATCTTCAGGTCAACCTCAGAACATTACAACGTCATCTCGCAATTGAAGGAGTTACCTATGAACAGCTTATAGATGACATTCGTAAAGACTTAGCCGAAGACTTACTCAAAACTACCAATTTAACAGTTGAAGAAGTTGCCATTCAATTGGGCTATTCCGAAGTTTCAGCATTTTCCAGAGCCTTTAAACGTTGGAAAGGCATTTCTCCCCGAAATTTTAGGTGGCAAAAATAAATTTATATTTAATATTTTAATGCTTATCCACACCAGCTCCAGTAAGCAAACTCGTAGCATAATTCATAATTAATAAGACTAAATTATTCGCTTTTTCTTCTGATTCAGCCAAACGCCCTTCTAATAAAAGATGAGATAGACCATGTACAAGGCTACAACTCAACATTGCTAATACTTCAACTTGAGCATCATTTTCATCCACACCCAATATTGAAGCAGTTAATTGATGTAACTGAGTATATGTATTACCCACTGCCTCTTTTAACTCAAGTGCTTCATTCTTTTGTAAGTCAGGATTAAACATCAAGGCAAAGAGATTTCGATTATTTTTTGCAAAGTTAATATAGGCTAAACCAAATAATTTTAACGCCTCTGGCTGAGAATTAGCATCTTGCAACGTTTGGCTTTGCTCCTCTTGCAAGAGCTTAAATCCTTTGGCTGCCAATGCTGCTAAAAAGCTCTCTTTATTTTCGAAATGCCGGTATACCGCATTTCCGCTTACCCCAATTTGTCTCGCCATTTCTCGAAAACTAAGGCTCTCGGCATCACTATTTTTTAGGTGAGCTAATCCTGCATCTAATAATTCTTCACGCACATTTCCATGATGATAATTTGATTTTTGAGATTGTATAGAAGACATGTTGACACCGCGCACATATTATAAGCATAATGTGTGCACTGAACACATTATGCTTTATTGTTGTTTAATTCACACAAAAGAGCAAATCATAATTCCCGTTCAATAGAGCTGCTTATAAATATCCATATTGCCTAGGAAAGGACATTAATAATACTAGGCCTATGAAAACAAAAGAGTATTGAGCTTATAAAGAAATGCAAACTTTCCTTTGAGCTAAATCATCTTTAAGCAAAGGAACTGATATGAACAATTTTAGAAGTATAAAACAGGCTTTGTTATTTACAATACCATTGATGTTGGTCAGTTCAATTGTGAAAGCAGAACTCAACCTCTTAGATGATAAGAGTTTATCTGGTGTAACTGGTCAAGCATTATTTAATCTAACCAATATTGCAGCTAATCAAAATGGTAATCCAAATACAGATGTAGGTTTTTATCGTCTCGGAATGGAAGCACAAGTAGAGTTAAATGCAAATATTAAAAGTTTACAGTTAGGTTGCGGTGGGACTAAAGGAGTGGGTTGTGACATTGATATTGAAAATATTAGTTTAGCAGGTGTCCTCCCCGTAAATGGTAGCTATGCAGGATCAGATGCCGTTATTACTAATCCTTTTATCGAGTTTGCTATCAAATCGCCGGACAGTGCTTCTACTCGAGAAATTGTTGGTTTTCGCCTTGGGGCATTAGGCATATTAGGCAAACTTGGATTGGGATCAAATACAGATTTAACAACATTAGCTGATGACACAGGAGGAATTAACTCTTTATCTGGTGATTTGAATTTAACGCTTACTAATACTGTTCTGAAGAATGTAGTGATTGAAAATGGATTAATCTCTACAGAAGCACATATTAATGATTATAACAAACCGCTTATTCTTAACCGCTCTACAACAGCAACGCTGGATAATGTAGTCGCTAAAACTGGTCCATTAAGAGTATTAGGTCTCTTAGATCTACCTTTAGGTTTAACCCTAAGTAATGCCACATTAAAAGATTATCCTCTGTCTGGTTTCCATGAAATTTTACTAGCTCAGGATACAGCAGGAACAATTCCTACTAGTGACACATCACTATCCTTACAAAAACAAGCTATCCAGTGGCAAAAAATAAGTACAGGAACTTTCGACAATACTGTTGCCGCTCAACCAGGATGGTGGCTTTCCTTACCTAAAGTTTTACTCACGGATATCGAAACACAACAGCGGATTGATGTAGGACTTGGCGAGGCATTAGGAGGATTAGTTGGTCGAGAGTTAATTATTAATCCTATTGACTCTGGACAGATAGGCATCAAAAACTGCTACGGGAACTTAAAGTTTTGCTAAGTAAAAACTTTATACAAGCTTTTATATGACGCTTAAATTAAAACAACTCATGGTTTTCATACCACTATTAGCAGGGCTGAATACATCCCAAGCTACCACAGTCTATAGGTCAATAAATATGTGCTCAGCTTCCGTCAAACATATACCTGATAATATCCAGAGTTCTATTTCTAAACTTAAAGTGGGCTCAATAGACTCAAATACTTCAAATATTTCTTTTATTCTTGCTTCAGCAGTTGCTGCAAAACACAACAAACCAATAGATATAGAACGTATTGCTGTTTATTTGAAAGCTCAACGAAATCAGCAAAATTTCTATTATTCATTACTTGATATCAAGAAAACTTTTGAAAATTTCAATATATCTGTTGAGGCCAAAAAAAACGCCTCACCTTTTGATATGTTAAAATTAAGCAATGAAATTCTTATTGGTATTGATCAGCAAGATCAACTTTTTGCATTAGTTGGTTCATCACAAGAATATGTATATTTAATTTATGGAATCATGAATCGAAAAGCATTAATCTGCCCTCTTAAAAAATCTTTATTTATTCAAAACTTTACTACCAATAAGTTCATCATTCTTAAGTAACTCCGTTATATGTTGTCTAAAATAATTGATATTTAAAATTTTAAATTCACACACCTAGATTCAGTCAATATAGCTAAAAATAAAGAATATGAGTCAATCCTATTTACTAAATACTGTTTCAAAAATTGGTTAGCATAAAAACTAAAATCTAAGCATAAAATTTATGCTTAGATTTTATAATATTAAAAATAATGAATAAGTTATTTCAACCCAAAAGTCTTTCTAATGCTCTTATCAACAGGGCCACTTGGCATGAAGCGACGTAACTTACTTAACAAAGACGCCTGTCCAGATGGTGTACGACGCATTTGCCAATCATTCAATGCCGCTGTAACGATCGTATCTGCAACAGCATCTGGTTGAGATGCATGATTAATCTGATTCGATATGGCCTGTGCAGCTAAATTACGTTCATTGTCATATTCAGGAATTTTAGAACTTACTACAGGTGCGTTTTTATCTAGATTGGTTTTGGTGAAAGAAGGTTGCACCAATGTCACGCGAATCCCAAATTGACGAAGCTCGTGATCTAAAGATTCGGATAATCCTTCAACTGCATGTTTAGTTGCAGAATATACCCCCATATAAGGTGAAGGAAGAAAACCCAATACCGAGCTAATATTTATGATTCTTCCATAATGTTGTATTCGCATATATGGCAATACCGCTTGTATCGTACGGAGAATACTAAATACATTCGTATTAAATAAAAATTCTGCTTCTTTTATAGAGGTCTCTTCTATTGCCCCAGTCAGGCTTGCTCCAGCATTATTAATTAAGATATCAATACGCCCAGCCTTATCAATAATAGAATGAATCCCAAGTTGGACAGAGTCCTCATCAGACACATCCATTTCAATGAGCTCAACCCCTTCTATAGGTTGGGCTTTGACTTTATTTCTGACTGTTCCAAATACTTTATGGCCTTTTTTAGCAAATTTTTCTGCTGTGACTTGACCAATTCCTGATGAAACACCGGTAATTACTACTACTTGTGAGTTTGACATATGAACTCCGAATAATTTTTAAACTTAAGAATCTGATGATTAAGCTGTTGGTTTGACTCTGATTTTGAACCAGATTGAGTACATAGCCGGCAAGAAAACCAAAGTTAAAATGGTTCCAGCTAGTGTTCCACCAATCAATGTATAAGCTAGCGTTCCCCAAAAAACCGAATGAGTCAGAGGAATAAAAGCCAAAATAGCTGCCAAAGCCGTTAATATGACGGGTCTGGCACGTTGTACTGTCGCCTCCACAACGGCATCCAACGGATCGAGCCCAGCTTGCTTGTTTTGCTGAATTTGACCAATCAAGATGAGTGTGTTTCGCATTAAAATTCCAGACAGTGCAATCAACCCAACCAAAGCATTGATACCAAAAGGCTGCTGGAATAATAGAAGCGTCGGTACCACACCAATTAATCCCAACGGGCTGGTGAGAAACACCATAATCATTGCAGCTATAGATCTCACCTGAAGAATGATAATGAGCAAAGTCATTGCCAACATGATCGGGAAAATAGGAAGCATGGCTTTAGTAGCTTTACCCGACTCTTCAATAGAACCTGCTTCAACGATGCGATAGCCCTTCGGTAGATTTTTTATAACTGACTGAAGCTGTTTGGTAATTGCTGTAGATACATCTGGTGGTTGCAATCCTTCAGCAATATCTCCACGAACGGTTATTGTTGGTACGCGATCTCGACGGCGTATGACAGGCTCTTCCATCCGCACTTCAATCTTGCCAATTTGTGACAGAGGAATACGTTGTCCATTTGCCCCAGTGAGTGTGAAATCACCAATTTTTGCAGGATCCAGTCTTATATCGCCGGCAGAACGAGCAACAACTTGTACTGTACGAATATCTTCGCGCACAGATGTTATCGGAATACCTGTTAACAAAAACTGTAGTTGCTGTGCCACTGAAGCTGAGGTGAGACCAACTGCTTGTAGACGATCTTGCTGTAATGTGAAATGAAGGGCTGGTGTACGAGTTCCCCAATCAGTATTTACAGTTCTCATCATTGGGCTAGCATTCATAACATGCTGAACCTGAGCTGCAATTACACGCAATTTTTCTGGGTCTGGCCCTGTCACACGGTAAGCCACTGGATAGGGTGAATATGGTCCAAAGACCAGTTGTGTAACACGTACCTGCGCCTCAGAAGCAAGCCCATTTGAAACAGCTTGTCTTAAGCGATGTTTTAAGGCTTCCCGCTCTTCTTGGTTGTCAGTTCGTATCACAATCTTGGCAAAGGATGGGTCTGGTAACTCAGGTCCCATGGATAAATAAAACCGAGGGGCGCCTTGACCAATATACGATGTCACAATCTTTGCTTCATTTTGCTTAGATAACCAAGCTTCAACTTTGGCTGTAGCAGCGCTAGTTTGCGTAATCGATGTACCGTAAGGCATTTGTACTTCAACAAGTACTTCAGGTCGGTCAGAGATTGGGAAAAATTGTTTTTTCACCAATGTCATTCCACCTATTGCCAAAACAAATAATCCGATAACACTACCAGCAACAAGCCATTTACGCGCAATCACACGTTCAAGAATTTGACGGAAACGGTTATATCGTGGTGTGTCATAAATTGCATGGTGTTCACCTTCGACTTTTTTAAAATCAGGTAACATCTTCACACCTAAATAAGGTGTAAAAACGACTGCAACAATCCATGAAGCAATAAGGGCTATGCCGACAATCCAAAACATATTGCTGGTATATTCACCAGCCGTAGATCGGGCAAAGCCATTTGGCATAAATCCAACAGCTGTGACTAATGTTCCAGAAAGCATAGGTGCTGCGGTGTGGCTCCATGCATAAGCAGATGCAGCTATTCGGCTAAAGCCCTCCTCCATTTTGACGACCATCATTTCAATGGCAATAATGGCATCATCTACCAAGAGTCCTAAGGCAAGAATAAGAGAGCCCAGTGTAATTCGGTCAAAGTTTTTGCCCGTTGCCAACATCGCCACAAAAACAATAGCCAATGTCAGCGGTACAGCCATAGCAACAACAAGTCCAACTCGCCATCCCATGCTGATAAAGCTTACAAACATCACCACAAGTAATGCTGCAAAGAACTTAATCATGAACTCATTTACAGACGAGCTAATATTTACCGCTTGATCGGTCACCTTATTTAAGCTGATACCAAGGGGTAAATCTTCATTGATTGAGCCAACTTCGTTCTCTAATGCTTTACCAAGATCTAATCCATTCCACCCTTCACGCATGACTACACCTAGCAATAAAGCAGGTTCTCCATCATTACGAATAATGAATGTTGCAGGATCTTCATAACCACGTTTAACAGTCGCAATATCTGACAATTTCAAGGTACGACCTTGAGCAGTTATAGGTGTGTCTCGAATTTTTTGTAACTTATCAAAAGCACCATCCAATCTGACAAAAACTTGAGGACCTTTGGTCTCAATAGAACCAGCTGGAGTAAGTACATTCTGATTATTAAGTGCAGCAAACACATCTTGTGGATTTACGCCTAGTGTTGCCAAGCGCTCATGTGAAAATTCAATATAGATACGTTCAGGTTGCTCGCCAATAATATTGACCTTTTTTACCCCAGGGACATGAAGTAGCTGCTGTCTAATTGTTTCTGCATCACGCACCAACAATCTTTGTGCTTCATTTTTTGCCTTCAAAGCATATAAAGTAAAGGTCACATCTGCATATTCATCATTAACAAGTGGCCCAATTACCCCTGAAGGTAAATTGCTCATTTCATCATTTGCTTTCTTCCTCGCTTGATAAAACTCCTCCTGAACTTGAGATGGAGGTGTGCTATCAAGTAAGGTTAGTGTCGTAAAAGCTAGCCCAGGCCTTGTATAGGTTTCTGTTCGATCATACCAACGCAGCTCCTGCATCCGTTTTTCGATTTTTTTCTAGCAACTTGATCTTGCATTTCTTGGGCAGTTGCACCGGGCCAAGCAGTCACAATGGTCATGACCTTAACTGTAAAGGCTGGGTCTTCAGCTCGACCTAACTTAAAAAAATGCAACAATGCCTGCAATTGAAATTAGAAAAATCAGGAATAGAGTGATACCCCGTTCACGAACAGCAAGAGCTGACAGGTTAAAACCTTTCTCACTCATGAGTATCCTCCTTCATTTCCAATTGAAGGATTATTTGCCTGTGATGCAATACGGACTAACTCGCCTTCTCGAAGTAAATGTGCACCTAGAGCAACAATTTGATCTCCACTCTGAATATTGCCAGTTACATATGCATATTCATCATCAACCTGTTTTACAACAACAGAACGCCACGTTACTTTCTGAGTTTTTCCATTAACTACCCATACTCCTGCTCCCTTTCCTTTATCAAGTAGTGAACCTATCGGTACTTGTAAAAAATGTTGTGAACTCTGATTTTGAGCTCCAATACGTACAGTAACGGTTGAACCTAAAGGAGCGTTTGCCAAATCTCCGTCTAATACAAAACGTGCTTCAAAAGTACGAGTGAGTTGATCTGCTGTATTTGATAACTGTCTAAGCTTAGCGGGGACACTGATATTTTCTTTGCCAAAGAGAGTGGCTTGACCAATAGCTCCTATTGCAGGGCGTAAAGTCTCGGGAAGCTGAATAACTGCTTCTCTTTGACCAGAATGAGCTAAACGAATTACTGTTTGACCCGCGCTTACAACTTGCCCTGGTTCAACCAGTGTTTCCATAATTGTGCCATCACCATCGGCTGTTAAGTCGGCATAGTGACTGGCGTTTAATGCGACTTTAGCTTGAGCTTGCGTTGAACTTAGTTGTGCTCTCGCCGTATCTGCTGCTGCCTTAATCTGATCATAGGCTGAAGCAGATATAGCCCCACTTCCACGCAAATCACGATATCGAGCTTCGTCTTTTTCTGCTTGTTCAGCACGTGCTTTGGCTGCGCCTACAGCTTCTTGCTGAGCTTTGGCAGCAAGTTCCAAATCAACCGGATCAATACGCATCAGTAACTGTCCGCGTTTTACCGTCTGACCGGCTTCAACAAACCGTTTGATTACTTTACCAGAGACACGAAAACCAAGATCACTTTCTACCCGTGCGCCTATCGTGCCTGTAAATGCTCTTGAGTCAGAAGTAATTTCTTCTTGCACAGTTGCGACTCGTACCAATGGTGCCGAAGTACGGGGGTCAGATTGTGTATTTTCAGCACAACCTAGCAAGAAAAAAGGAAATAAATATATTGCAGCAAATGGAATAAGGCGACGATAACGCATATTAGAGTCCCCCCCTTGAAGAAATTAATCAGGAGACTCATTTTTAAGCAAGTGACCAATTTAGTCAATAGTCACAAACTTATTATGGCGATAAACTTCTCAGCACAAGACTAGAAAGCAACACTGGAGCATCAGCGTTATATGAAATGCTATGTTGTAAAAGTAATGGATGTAGATAAGGTCTCATAACTAAATAAATAGCCTTAACTGCTTCATCAATTGGTGTTTTTCTTTCAAAATCACCAGTTTGACGACCTTCTTGAAGAATATTTTGTAGTATTTTAAGAATTCGATTTTCATAAGCAACCGTAGCGTCCCATTTCTCAGAGGCTGCAGAAACTGCAATTTCATAGAGCTTACGATCTTGAGAAAATAAACGAAGGCTCCCTTCCACAATTACTTTAAAAAGCACTCTCAATTTTTCAGCAGGATATTCAGCTTCTTGAATGGCAGCATTAACTTCATCTTCAATTTCACGCAAACAATTGGCACATATCATCTCGCCAATTGCCTGTTTAGATTCAAAAAATTTATAAATATAAGCTTTAGAAAAGCCTATAGATTTTGCAAGATCAGAAACTGTAGTTTTCTCATAACCATAGCGGCTGAAATGCTCTGTAGCAGCAACCACGATTTGGTCCCTTACCTCATGATCTTCCGGTCCTCGCTTTGAAACAGGATAACTACTTTTTTCTTTACTCATATTTTCAATTTAAACCTTTATGTGAAAGTTGTAGTTTAACTCTTGACCCCTGATATTGACAACAAGTGACTAAATTGTATTATAGTCACAATTAAGCCATTGTTCAAAATCTCGCCTTGGGGAAAATATGTTATCTAGATCTATCGTTCTCCTACCAATACTCACCAGCATTCTTGCTGCTTGTACCGTAGGTCCTAATTATAAACGTCCTAGCATATCTCTACCCGAGCAATATCTTGGTGCTCCCTTAAACTCACCAAGTGACGAAACCAAAGCAGATATTGAAGTATGGTGGAAAAGTTTTAACGACCCTCAACTTACTCGATATGTCACATTAGCATTAAAACAAAATCTGGATCTGGCCCAAGCATATACCCGTGTGACTCAGGCTCAAGCAGGCTTATCGGCAGTCAATGCTTCTTTACGCCCAATAGGTACTGTTGACGCGCAAGCAGCTAAAGCTTACCAATCTATTGAAACTCCACTGGGGCAAGTTTTAAATTCAATACCTAATTTTGACCGACATGGTAGTTCTTATGAGGCAAACCTAAGTGCCACTTGGGAATTAGATATTTTCGGAGGCCTTCGAAGAGACCGTGAAAGTGCTCTAGCAAACTATCAGGCTTCGAATGCAGGAGCATCAGCAGTACGTTTAATGGTCGCAGCACAAACAGCAAATCTTTATATTAATATTCGAGGCTTACAATCTCGATTAGACATTGCCCAGCAACAATTACAAACGCAACAAAAACTTCTTTCAATTATTCAACTTTTATATAGCAAAGGATTGGCATCTGAATTTCAGGTCAAACAAGCTAAAGCGAATGTTGCTCAAGTTCAAGCTGTAGTTCCCGCACTTGGAATGAATCTAGACATTGCCATGAATGCACTCGACGTCATGCTTGGAACCGTACCAGGAACTCACCGAGCTGAGCTAGCGGAAGTAAAACCAATTCCTGTTATTCCTAACATTACAGAAACAGGAACACCCCGCGATCTTTTACGTAGACGACCAGATCTCATCATGGCTGAAAGGCAACTGGCAGCTTCAAATGCACGCATTGGCAGTGCGATTGCAGAATATTACCCAAAGGTTTCTTTAGGCGGTTTGATAGGTAGTGCAACCACAGCAAGTGGAAACTTATTTTCAAGTGGTGCCAATCAGGCTGCTGGCTTATTAGGCTTACGTTGGCGTTTATTTGATTTTGGTCGAATTAATGCAGAAATTCGCTTAGCTAAGGGACAAGAAGCCGAAAAGCTTGCAGCCTACCAATTAGCCGTCTTACATGCAGCGGAAGATGTAGAGAACTCATTATCAACTTTATCTAAAAGACAAGAACAACTCGTAGCACTTCAAGATGGTGAAAATGCGCTACACCATGCACAGAAAATCGCTTTAATTGCTTATCAAAAGGGAATTAACAGTCAAATAGAAGTATTACAAGCAAATTCAAATGCTTTGCAATTCACGGATAGAAAAGTACAGGTACAAACCGATTCAGCCCTTGCTGCTGTTGCAGTTTATAAATCACTGGGTGGCGGCTGGCAACCCAATGATTATTAATACGAAATTTCAAAAATTTAAAATCACTGAATGAGATGGTGCATTAACCTCATACCTACAGGAGCAATGATTTCATTTCGATTAACCAAATTCTCTAGGAAACATAAAACACAAAAATGTCCGACAAACATTNTCACTTCAAGGAAAGACACAAATGAAATTTAAAACATTCAGTACAGTAATTATTTTAGTAACTTTACCAATGACGGAGACCTTAGCTGCATCTCTAGATCGCTCAGGTCAGTCTATCTCTGCATTCTTGCAACCAGGTAATTACTTTGAAGCGGGTATTTCTATATTAGATCCAAACGTTTCAGGTAAAGTGCGTAATGAATATTCACCAAATGCAACTCCACCAAGCGTGATTGGTTTACAAAATACAAATATTAGTGACATGGGGGATGATTATTACTCCCCTAGCACTGCGCTAAAGCTACAAGTAACAGACAACTTCTCTTTTGGTCTAATTTATGACCGACCATTTGGCGCAGATGTTACTTACTCGCTCTCTGACCCAGCATCAGCTGCTACAGGTGGCTTAGGACTATTTCACAATGGTGCAGAGTCACTGGAAGTTGAAGTAAAAACCCAAAGTATTTCAATGTTGCTTGGCTACCAACCAAATGAAAATTTTAATTTTTATGCAGGTCCCGTTTACCAAACAATTGAAGGTGATGCTCAATTTCGTGGCTTAGCATTTGGTGGGAATAACAGCTTTGGTGGATATAATCTCAACATTAAAGAAACTGACGGTGTTGGCTGGTTAGTTGGTATTGCATATCAAATTCCAGAAATTGCATTAAAAGCATCTGTTACTTATCGCTCTGAAATTGATCATGAAATGACAATTAATGAGAATTCTATTGCAACATTAGGGCAAAATATTGGCACTTTTATTAATATGAATAATGGCTTGGAGCAAACAAAAATTACTACGCCTCAATCTGTTAATCTAGATTTTCAAACAGGTATCATGGCGAATACAGTTGCATTTGCAAATGCGCGCTGGGTGAACTGGAAAGATTTCACAATCCGCCCTTATGCATTCGGTGTAGCTTCAGAAATCGCAGGCCCCTCTATTGGCAAACCAAATGGATTTGATCTAGCTGCCTATAGTGATGACCAATGGTCAGCAAATATTGGCATAGGCCGTAAATTAAATGACCAATGGACAGGAAATATTTCTGTAGGTTGGGATTCTGGGGCAGGTAACCTTGTGACTGCATTAGGGCCGACAGAAGGATATTGGAATCTTGGCTTAGGTGCTCAATTCAGCCCAACACCACAAACGTTTATTTCAGGTGGGGTAAAATATTTCTGGTTAGGTGATGCCAACTTACAAACTAGTGCGCAATTTAATACACCAAATTATGTTGCGGAGTTTAAAGATAATCATGCCATCGCATATGGATTAAAAATGGGCTATAAGTTCTAATGATTGATATTAAAAAAACAATTTAGATGACCTGAGCCCAAAAGTTAGTTGGCTTGATTTAACGGCTTTTTAGACTGAGTTCTGTAACGTAAAGGTCTCAGTCTATTAAATTTATTCTTTGTTCTTTCACGGTTTTGTCCTGCTTATTAATTGCTTTAATTCTTGGCCTTAGAAATCTTTAGATTTATGTATTTAAGACTCTCCAATCCTACTTATATCTTATCAGTGAAAGCGCATGGGTCATTTGTGTATTGTTTAGTATTATCAGCACAACTTAATGAAAATAATGGAATTAAATATATTGCAGTATATGGAATAAGGCACTAAAGCATATTAGAACCAACGTCCTGTAAAATTTTTAAGAAACTATTTAAAAATAACCAAATCAATCATAAGTCACAAACCAATTAAGGCGATAAATTTCTTAATATAAGATCAAAAAGTAGCCTTAGCACATTCGTATTGATGATTAATTCTCTATTGCAAAATAATGGATATAAATAAGTTGATCACTAGGAAAGTCACTTTGACTGCTTTAGAAACTCGATTCTTTCTTTTAAAACAAACAAAACCACATCGTTTTTGCATCATTTCGTGCAATAATTTTTGTCTTGCTATTTCACAATAAGTCACTGATTAAAAATAATAAATTAATTAAATTATATAAATCAGCTTAGAAGAATATATAGATTTTGTAAAACTAGAAACTGTAGTTTTCTCATAATCATAGCGACTGAAGTGCTCTGTAGCAGCACTTAGGATTTGATCTCTTACCCCATGATCTTCTGGTCCTCCTGTCGGGAGAAGATAACTACTCTTTTCCCAATTCATATTTTTATTTGGCGCTTTTTTGAAAATGACAGTTTAACTCGACCTATTTATTATTGACAAATAGTGACCATACAATAATATAGTCACTATTAATAATTATTCAAAACATTGCATAAATATATTGTCTAAAACTCTCGTTGTCTTACCAATATGAGCTAATGCTTTGCAATTTTCAGATAGAAAAGTACAGGTACAAACTGATTCAGTCCTTAGTGCTGTAGCAGTTTATAAAGCGAGAATTATTATGCGGGAACAATCAGTACGCCAGCCGTTAAATACACATGATTTAAATCATGTGATCTTAAACGGACCAATTCCCTAAGTAATGCTAAAACTGGCGTTACCCACCATAGCTGTTTTGCTTGTACAAACCCTGATTGGATTACTAGAAACATATTTTGTTAGCTCTCTAGGAACGGATGTAATAGCTGGCGTAGCCGTAGTGTTCCCAATTCTTATGCTCATGCAAATGCTAGCGAATGGTGGATTTGGTGGAGGACTAGCTTCAGCAATTGCTCGGGCTTCTGGAGCAGGTCGATCAGAAGATGCTCAATCCCTTGTCTGGCATGGTGTAATTCTAGCTGGCATTTTGGGAGGAGTTTTTAGTATTGTTATGCTCACCTCAGCCCAGATGATATATCACTTAATGGGCGTTACTGGCTTAGCTTTAGATGCAGCCCTAGAATATTCCAATATTATTTTTATAGGTTCCCCCCTTATATGGGCTGTAGCCCTACTCTCAGCCGCATTACGTGGTGCAGGTGATACAAAAACTCCAGCTCGCATAACACTTCTAGGTGGAGTACTACTTTTACCCCTATCACCTATTTTCATTTTTGGTTGGGGATTCATTCCCTCATTGGGTGTAGCTGGAGCTGGGCTCGCTGTCTTAAGTTATTATATTTTTGCCATCATATGCTTAATTAGGCACATGCGAACAACGCATAGCATTATCAAATTATCGATCAAGCCTATCAATTTTCAGTTTTTCAAAGATATTCTTGGTATTGGTTCACTGTCTGCTATTGGAATAATTCAACTCAATTTAACTGTTGTCATCGTAACAACCTTAGTTGGTCAATTTGGTTCTGATGCAATCGCTGGGTACGGTATTGCTTCCCGACTAGACTACGTGCAAGTTCCGCTTATGTTCGGTATCGGCTCAGCAATCATGACCATGGTAGGTATTAATTATGGAGCTGGGCAATTTCAAAGAGCACGTCGTATCACATGGATCGGGGTTTTTATTACATTTCTTATTACTGGCTCAATAGGACTTTTCTTTAGTATTTTCCCTTCCATTTGGCTTGGTTTTTTCAGTCATGATCCATCTGTTCTTCAGACTGGAACGAATTACTTGCAGCATGTTGCGCCTTTTTACGGAGCAATAGGTATAGGTATGGCTCTTTATTTTGCAGGCCAAGGTTCAAAACGATTATTAGGCCCTATCTTAGCTGGTACCATCAGAATGATTATTGCAGCTGTTCTCGGAAGTATCGCTGTTCTATATTTTGATGCAAGTTTATCAACTTTCTTTCTAAGTTATTGGCCTGAGTGCTTTGATATTTGGTTTAGTGTCCTGCTTGGCAAATTTTATCCATAGATAAAATTGCATTGAGTTCAAAAAATTGCTCAATTTTCTTAAAGATTTTGCACAAATCTTCTAGAACTACATTCACCTCTTTTGTACCGTTCTAAGGGCTAAACTTAAAAATTTATGGGTGGATTGTTATGGGTAACTGGGTGGATATTTCAAAAGATACCAATACAGGTATTGAAACAATCCGTGCCCATTTTACTGGTCATGCTTATGATCCCCACTGGCATTCGAGCTATTTAATTGGTGTAACTGAATCCGGCATTCAACAATTTCACTGTCGTAAAAAACAAATCAATAGTCATGCGGGACAAGTCTTTATGCTTGAACCAGAAGAAATCCATGATGGACATGCTCCTGCGTCTGATGGCTTTACCTACCAAATGCTCTACCTACATCCAGACTGGTTGAAACAACGTATCCAAGGTTTATTTCATAATAGCCCTGATCACTACGAGTTAGTGATTGATGCACCATTAAAGTCAGATGAACAGCTCGCGATTATTACTTCTCAAGCATTCCAGCATCTGCACTATAAAGAAATGAATATTGTCAAAGATAATAGTCTAGACCTACTTATTCAGTATATCGCACAAGGGAAATGGTTAAAAAAAGCTCACCAATCATCTTCTACTCACACGCCTCGAATCGCATACCAAATCCGAGATATTTTGCATGATCATCTATTTGAAGATATAGGGCTTGAAGACATCGCTCGCATGATAGGCCTAGACCGATATCATATTCACCGCATTTTTAAAGCAACTTTTCATTTAGCACCTCATCAATATCTCATTCAACTCAGACTTACACGAGCGCGTGATTTACTCGCCAGAAGCATATCTCCCGCACAAGTTGCTTCAGATTTATGCTTTGCTGACCAAAGTCATTTAAGTCGCTGGTTTAAGCGCTGCTATGGATTAACACCTGCTGCCTATAGAAAAATCTGCACAAATCTTCAAGATTAAAAATCTTAATTATTTCATCTTATCTCTCCCTATTAACTCAAGTAGACAAGATGGAAAACCTCACTGCATTTTCATTATTTGCTATTGTTGCCTCAATTACTCCCGGTCCAACTAATTTTATAATTTTAAATTTAAGTAGCCGTTATAAAATTTCTAAAACGTTTCCTGTCATTTTAGGTTCTTGCATCGGGGCTGCCCTACTTGTGCTCATTGTTGGCATTGGACTGGGTTCAACCCTTCTGGCTTACCCAATTATTCAAAAAATAATGACATTCATTGGTTTAATCTGGCTAACCTCGTTGGCTTGGAAATTATATAACTACAATCCTATTATTCATTTCCAACAAGACAAAGAAAAAGGTCCGATTGGTTTCATTACTGGCTTTTTTTATGCAAGCAATTAATCCTAAAACATGGATGATGGCTTTTGCAGTGATTAGTGTCTATACAAAACAAGGGCAAGATATCTGGATAAATGTCTCAATTTTATCCTTCATTTTTTTCGTTATAGCTATTCCTTGCCTTTACATGTGGGCCTTAGCGGGTAGGCTAAGCAATCGATTATTTTCACAAACAAAGCATATGAACATTTTTAATAAAATGATGGCGCTAACACTACTCATCTCTGTATGGTTGCCAGTCCTATCTACTTTTTAATGTATAAATTAGGTCATATAAATTTTTATTATTAATTTTCTATATTAAAAACTACTTATTCTTATAATTTCATAAAATAACTTTTTAATGAATACTCATTTAATGACCTAATATTTTTTATTTTGAGAAACATGCTCCCTAAAACACATGTTACTTTTTGTTATTTATGTAAAAATCAACCTAACAACAAAACTAAATAAGCCATTGTTAAATATAAACTTATATTAAATATTATTCTGTAAATTTTGTCTATTTTTTGAACAAATGTAGGCAATTTCTCACAACCATGTAAGCTAAAACCTACACCATAAGCAATTGTTTTTCCTATAATTAATTTCAAGTACATATAAGCACTCTTTACTATTAAATAGAAAGCTGAATATTAATGAAGAGATCTGGAGAATCGGTAACATTATCTTTATTAATATAAAAACTCCTAATAATAGAAAAAGAATCTCAAAAATTAATATGTACTATCTTTCCTCTGGAAACAGAGGAAAGATACCTTTTTTAATCATCAGATAGGATATAGAAAATGTTTATTGCAAAAAATATATTTGTATATTTACTATCAATGTTAGCTTTATGCTTACTGATTATTTTCTTTAACTACCTAGGAATGAACGAAACAACCAATCTTCTGCTCTCTTCTGCACTTTTTGGAATATTTATTACTTGGTATTTCAAAGGTAGCGGACTATGTCTTGCCTTATTTAGCTTTTTTTACTGGGCAATGTTTGTTATCAGCCAAGGTTTAGAAGTGATATGGATGCTCGCAAGTTCAATTATTGTCTATCTTGTTATGACTAAAATCATTCCTAAACTCAAGACCCTCCATATTTGTGATAGGCAAACAGCTAGAAAGGGTTCACCCCACGCTTAACCATTCCTACTTTCTTAACCGTATTCATCTTGGTTTGATCAGCAATCAATAATTCATTTAAGAAAATTTTTAAATTCTGCTCATCAAGACGAATGGGATTAAAACTAGTTTCTCCCATACTTAAAAAGAAAGATTCAATATTTGTATTACGCTGTACATATTTCATCGACCAACGCTGAAAAGAATTCTTCTCAATGGAATATGTACATAGCCATTTAACATTGTAATGTCTTTGATCATTTTTAATCTTTTCAAATAATCTTTCTACTAACTCTTGTTCACCTTCTAGGCATTGAAAGAAAGCATTATCAGCATAATAGAGCACACCACAAATTTGATTCAAATCATTGAAATTTCGAGCTTCTGTCAAGATATCACGTAAATCTTGCAGTAAGTCTTCATTTTTTTCGTTTCGTTGGCTGGCATAACACAGTCGAACGTTCATTAACAATTCCGTGAAATATAAAATTTCTTTATCTAAAGACTCTTCAATCTAACATATATCTATTCCTGATAATTTATATTTCTTCCCTATGCTAAGCATTAAACAAAAGGTTGATTTTAGAGATAAGAGATAAGAGATAAGAGATAAGAGATAAGAGATAAGAGATAAGAGAT